>Ga0265293_10004486_pt1 | contig 24532 bp, 15 predicted proteins | sample Munlanlewell138R_FD_192505 | JGI IMG/M metagenome (GOLD analysis project Ga0265293, IMG submission 192505) | Leachate microbial communities from a municipal landfill in Southern Ontario, Canada - Leachate well 138R | ecosystem: Engineered > Solid waste > Landfill > Unclassified | place: Canada...
ATCTCTAAACATATAATCGTCAATGTTTTCGGGTGCAGGAAAACCTGCAAGCCATAAAATTTTTAAATTTTTAAATAATATAGATTTGAAAATATAAGCAGCTAAGCCTTTATTTGAATTGTCGTAGTGGTAAATGTTTTTTCCTGTTATGCTATTGCCAGCTTCTCCAAAACCATATGAATTTATCCAAACTCCCATATCTTCACCATTTCCTTCTGCAACTAAATCATTTGTAATTGGATTCATTATATACCAATAACTTGACAATAAAGCTCCAAATTTATTTTTTGAAGGACCTGCCTTAAAATTATTTTTAGGTTTTAAAACTATTCTCTGTTGTGGATATTCTTGGTGGCATTGTCTAACTAATCTATCTGTTAAATCATCAACCCATTTTTTAAAAGAAATAATATTTGCTTGCCAAATTCCTTTAGACTTCAAATAATCAGGAATAAAATTATTTCTAAACTCTATGTTTATTTTGCTAATGTCTTCATCATCAACCAATTGTTTTACTAAAGCTAAGCCTTGTAACAATCTCACAATATTATCTTGACTCATTCCTTGTTGAGGGATAACGCCTTTTTGAAAAATTGATAAATATCTATTGGTTCCATTTTTAGTTTTATTGTAATATCCATATTCTTTGTTAAAATGTTTATAATATTGTTTCCAAAAGCCCAAGCTAACATCGTCTCTAATTAAAAAACCATTAATGTCTTCAGGATATTTTATAAGTTCAAAATCAGTTTTATCTGCTTCTGTATTATGTAATTTACGTAAAGTATATTCAGAATATAAATCTAATCTTTCTAAGGCAAATAATGCGTAAATTAAGAAAGATAAAGTTTCTTGATAGTCTTGTTTATTGTTTTTTAATAATCTGTATTCTGTTGATAAAAGCCCTAACCAGTGATTAAAATTACTATTTCCATCGCTCCAACTAATCCAATCTACATTTCCAGATTTATCTACACGTCTATCCACTGCCGGAATATTTACTCCAAATTGTTCCACATCAGAACAGATGATAACCCACTCATTTAATAGTCTATTCCTATAATTTATATATTTTGCATTAAGAGAATCTGTAGTATTTGCAAAAATATAGCTTGTGGATAAAGTAAATAAAAATAAGATTTTAATAATTTTAATTTTCATTGTAATATTTTTTTTCAAAAATAATTAGATTTTTCAATTTAACATAAACTTGTTAATACTTATGATAAAAAATTGATTTTTATCCGCTTAGAGGCTGTATTTTTGAATAAAAAAACAAATGCGAATTTTAGTAGTCATATTTTTTCTTTTTACTTCAAGTATTATTTATTCACAAATCACGCCTGAACAATACATTAATATTTATAGTGATTTAGCAATAAAGGAAATGAAGCGAGTAGGGGTGCCGGCAAGTATAACTTTGTCGCAAGGAATGTTAGAGTCGGGAAATGGAAATTCATATTTAGCCACAAAAGGAAATAATCATTTTGGAATAAAATGTCATAAATGGACAGGCGAAAAAATTTATGCCGATGATGATGCAAAAAATGAATGTTTTAGAAAATATAAAAATGTAGAGCAGTCTTTTATAGATCATTCTGATTTTTTGAAAGAAAATTCTCGTTATCATTTTTTATTTGATTTGGATATTACGGATTATAAAGCTTGGGCTAAGGGATTAAAACAAGCTGGATATGCCACAAACCCAAATTATGCAAATTCTTTAATAAATATAATTGAAAGACATGAATTATTTAATTTTGATTTAGGAATAATTAAACCAATAGCAGAAGAAAAACCAACAAAACGCCCCAGCAAAATTAAAACTTCTGTCGAAGATAATTTTATTGTAAATCCTTATTCAAATTCATATAATTATAATAATGATGTGCCATATATTATTGTTGTAGATACCGTAGAAATTGGAGATTTAGCTAAACAATTAGATTTGATGAGGTGGCAATTGGTAAAATATAATGATTTGAATAAAAATTCGATACTTTATCCAAGTAATATTATTTATGTAAAACCAAAACGAAATAAAGCACAAAAACAATACAAAATTCATGTGGTTGAGCATAATGAAAGTGTAAGAGATATATCTGAAAAATATGCAGTAAAATCAAAGAAAATATTGAAATTTAATGATTTAAACGATATTGATCAAGCATTAAAGATAGGCAGCAAAATTAAATTAAGAAGATAAGTTTTTGTCCTGATTAATTTATTAATAATCCAAATCTATTATCTTGTTTTTATAAACAAGTTTTGTTGAAAAAATGAGCTTTATTTTTATGGAAAATCCAAAGATTAATTATATCTTTAAAAACTTTTATAATAAAGTTTAATTTATTGATTATAAAGAATTTACGAAATAAAAATATTTAATTATGTTGGAAGAAGAAAAAACTTCTAGAGTTGTTAGGATTAATATAGAGGATGAAATGAAATCTGCTTACATTGATTATTCAATGTCTGTTATAGTTTCTCGTGCTTTACCTGATGTTAGAGATGGTTTAAAACCAGTTCAAAGAAGAATTTTATACGGAATGTCTGAACTTGGTTTATTGTCGAATAGAACTTATAAAAAATCAGCCAGAATTGTTGGAGAGGTTTTAGGGAAATATCACCCTCATGGCGATTCTTCTGTTTATATGGCTATGGTTCGCATGGCTCAAGATTGGTCTTTGCGTTATACTTTAGTCGATGGTCAAGGAAACTATGGTTCTGTTGATGGAGATAGTCCTGCTGCCATGCGTTATACAGAAGCAAAAATGGCAAAAATAGCTGATGAAATATTGTCAGATATAGAAAAAGAAACAGTTGATTTTACTTTAAACTTTGATGACTCGCTTGAAGAACCAAGTGTTATGCCTACACGATTGCCAAATTTATTAATTAATGGCGCCAGTGGTATAGCGGTTGGGATGGCAACTAATATGGCTCCTCATAATCTTAGTCAAACTGTTGATTGCGTGGTGGCTTATATAGATAATAATGAGATTACTGCCAGCGAATTAGGAGAAATTATGCAAGCTCCTGATTTTCCAACAGGTGGAATAATTTATGGAGTTGAAGGTGTACGCGAAGCTTTTGAAACCGGTAGAGGTAGGGTAGTGATTAGAGCAAAAGCAGAAATTGAAATAGGGGATAACGGACGCGAAAAAATTATTGTTACTGAAATTCCTTATATGGTTAATAAAGCTGAACTTATAATTAAAATAGCTGACTTAATCAATGAAAAACGAATAGACGGTATTTCAAATATCAATGATGAATCTGATAGAACAGGAATGAGAATTGTTATTGATATTAAACGAGATGCTGTTGCTAATATAGTTTTAAATAAACTTTATAAACTAACAGCCTTACAATCTTCGTTTAGCATAAATAATATCGCTTTAGTAAAAGGTCGTCCTATGATGCTAAATCTTTATGATTTAGTAAAATATTTTGTTGAACACCGTCACGAAATTGTTGTTCGCAGAACGGAGTTTGACTTAAAAAAGGCCGAAGAGAGAGCTCATATTTTGGAAGGATTAATTATTGCAAGCGACAATATTGATGAAGTAATACGTATAATCCGTGCTTCGCAATCGCCTGATCTTGCAAGAGAAGGATTGATGGAGAGATTTAGCTTATCCGAAATTCAAGCAAGAGCTATTGTTGAAATGCGTTTAAGACAACTTACCGGACTTGAACAAGATAAGCTTAGAGCAGAATATTCCGAAATTTTAGAGAAAATTGCATATTATAAAGAAATTTTAAGCAATTTAGATTTAAGAATGCAAATAATAAAAGACGAAATATTAGAAATTAAAGCAAAATACGGAGACGAACGCAAAACTGAAATTGTATATGCTTCAGAAGAATTAAATCCAGAAGATTTTTATGCAGATGAAGATATTATAATTACAATTTCAAATATGGGATATATTAAACGTACTGCTTTAACTGAGTTTCGTGCACAAAATAGAGGAGGAGTAGGAGCAAGAGCATCTACAACGCGAGAAGAGGACTTTATTGAGCATATGTTTGTTGCAACAATGCATAATACTTTATTATTGTTTACAGAAAAAGGAAAATGTTATTGGTTAAAAGCTTATGAAGTTCCTGAAGGTACGCGTACATCAAAAGGTAGAGCTATTCAAAATTTAATAAATATAGAACCTGATGACGAAGTAAAAGCATTTATGAATGTTGTGTCTTTAAAAGATGAAGAATATATAGATAACTCTTATATCATAATGTGTACAAAAAATGGAGTTTTCAAAAAAACAAGATTAAGAGAATATTCTAGACCACGCCAAAATGGTGTTTTTGCAATAAATGTTAGAGAAGGCGATAGTTTGCTAACTGCAAATCTTATTGAAACAAACCAAGAAGATGAACCTGTAAATATTATGATTGGCGCTAAAAACGGAAAAGTAATTCGCTTTCCTCATGACATAGTTAGACCTATTGGTAGAACAGCTACAGGTGTAAAAGGTATTAGCTTAGACGCAGGATCAGAAGTAATTGGAATGATTACTGTTCGTAAAGATCAGGAAGTGCTTGTAGTATCTGAAAATGGATATGGAAAACGCTCTGATATTGAAGATTATAGAGTTACTAATAGAGGCGGAAAAGGTGTGAAAACAATTAATATTACAGAAAAAACAGGGGATTTAATTGATATTTCCGCAGTTACTGATAATGACCATTTAATAATTACTAATAAATCAGGAATTACTATAAGATTAGCCGTTGAAACACTAAGAGTTATGGGAAGAGCAACCCAGGGTGTGAGATTAATTAATTTAAGAGATGATGATACAATTGCCTCGGTGGCAAAAATTGAAGATGGTGCTTTAGAAGAAAAAAATGCTAGTAATTATGATGATGAAGATGAAAATAATGAGATAAAAATAGAAAATACTAATGAAAATACAAATAATCAAAGCCAAGATTAAGTTTTTGGCAAACTAATTGTATATTTGTAGTTTAAAGAATATGAATTATTTAAAAGTAATATTATGAAAAAGTTAATTATTTTAGTTGCAACAATGGCTTTAAGCTTTTCGCTTTTAGCACAAAAATCTGCAGTAACAAGCGCATGGAGCTATCTAAAGGATGGTTTTCTTGATGATGCAAAAAAGTCTATTGATAAGGCAGAAAAACACGAAGCTACCAAAGATTGGTACAAAACTTTTTATTATAAAGGTATGGTATATCAAGAAATAGGTATCTCTGATAGACCAAAATATAAGTCCTTGTGTACAAATTGTTTAGATATTTCGTATGAGGCATATATAAAAGCAATTCAACTAAATTTTGTGGACCCTGAGTACAAAAATCTTGATTTAACTACTGAACTTGGGCTAATGAAGTTTGTTGGAGTTTTGCAAAAAAATGATGAAAGAAATTATGAAAACACAGAAGCTTTAATAGATATGATTGGGAATAGATTTCCTGCTTTGTCTAATGCTTTTATAAATCAAGGTGTTACTAGCTTTCAAGACTCTGATTTTGAAACTGCTTATGAAAATTTTGAAAAAGCAGTTATGATTTCAACTCTTTCATTTCAAGTTGATACTCAATTATATTATTATGCATCCTTAGCTGCATTTAGAGCCGAAAAATTTAAAGACGCTATAGATTATAATGATATGTTAATCCAATTAAATTTTGGTGCTAACGAAGATGAAAAAGTCGCTGTTTATCAAAGTCAAGCTATTGCATATAGAGAGACAGGTGATACTGTAAAAATGCTTGAAGTTTTAGAAAAAGGAATACAAGCTTTTCCTAATGCAAACTATCCTTTGGTAATAGAAACTTTTAACTATTATGTTAATATTGGCGAAAACGAAAAAGCTTTTGAATATATAAATTTGGCAATTGAAAAAAATGAAAATGATGCACAATTTTATGTTATTAGAGGTACTTTGCTTGAAGAAATGAAACGTAAAGAAGAAGCTAAACTTGATTATCTTAAAGCAGTTGAATTGCAACCTAATAATTTTGATGCGAATTATTCTCTAGGTGCATTTTATTATAATACAGCTGTTGATACTTTAGATTGGGCAGATAAAAATATACCTATAAATAAGTTTTCAGAATTAGATAAATATAAACAAATTTCAGATGAATTATTTAAAGAAGCTTTTCCTTTCTTAGAAAAAGCACTTGAATTGCAAGCACAAAATGTTAATGTATTAAGTACTTTAAAAACTATTTATTACAGACTTGGAGAAATGGAAAAATACGCAGAAGTTGATGCAAAGCTTAAAGAACTTACTCAATAGAGTTTTTAAACAATATTTTAAGAGGCTGAGAAATCAGCCTTTTTTTATTAATTTTGTTTTTTTATAAATATTTATTAATTTTGTTAAAGATTAAAAATTAAAAAAATGAAAAAAGCAATTGTATTTATAGGTCTTATTTTATTAGTGTATTTTGTAAATTCTCAAAATTCTATTTACTTAAATTTTGATATTTTGCAAAATAACTCAGAATTAGTGTTAGACAGTGTTTTTGTTGAAAATTTGAACAATGGCTCGGATACTATGATTTATAATTTTCAATCAGGCTTAGGTTTTGAAATGCCAATTGGTGTTTTTCCTGTTTTTGCCGAAAGTAATGAATTAATGATAAAACAAAACTATCCTAATCCTTTTGTGCATGAAACTATTATAGAAATAAACTCTCCTAATGAAAGTCTTATTGTTTCAGTTTATGATATAAATGGGAAAATTGTTTTATCAGAAAAATTAAATATTGGAAAAGGTAAGAAAATATTGTATTTGAATCCAGGTTCTGCTGGCAAATTTATTGCTGCATTCAAAACTAATAATCAAGAAAAAGCTATTGTTCTTACTAGTAGTGCAAGTGAAAAAACTAGTGCATCTGTTAGGTGGCAAGGCGAAAGTTCAAATTTTATTAAAAAAATGGAACAAAATTCATTTTTTATTTTTAATCAAGGCGATATACTGAAATTTACCGGATTTGTTACTGCATGCGAGTTAGTTCAATATACTTCAATTACTGATAGTCCAAGTGTTTCGCAAACTTATACTTTTGATTTTACTTATTTGCAAAATATTCAACCAAATTCACCTATAATTGAAAATATTGAAATTAGTGAAACCTCAATATTATGGGAATTTAATTCTGATGAAAATACTTTAGGCTACAAATATAATATTGAAAATAATTATAATACAGCAATAGATTTAGGCGAAACTTCTAGTTTGTTTCAAGATGAATTAATTCCAGGAACTCATTATGATTTTTGGATATGGGCTTATAATAATTGTGGTGCCTCCCTACCAACAAACTTGTCTAACTCTACTTCTGCACTTATGTTTTCAGATGATGAGAATGCTTTAATTTTGAGCGGTGAAGATACAGAAGCAATGTATATTTTAAGTATTTGCGATGAAAATGATACTTTAATTTTACGTGCAATTTCAACTAATGTAAATCTTGAAGATGAAAATTTAATGCACTTAATTGACAGAATGCATGAAACTGTAAAAGGCAAGGGAGTAGGAATTGCTGCTCCTCAAATTGGTTTGAATAGAAATATTGTATGGGTTCAAAGGCATGACAAAGGAAGTTTTTTTAGCAAGCCTTGGGAATGCTATATAAATCCAAGAATTACAGCTTATTCTACTGAGTATTTTTTAAGAGATGATGGCTGTTTGTCTGTTGGTACTGATTGTGAAAATGAATATGGAATTGTTGGAAAATCATGGCGTGCAAACTGGGTTGAGGTAGAATATTATTTGCCTGACGGGAGTTTTGTACAAGAAACAATTACACACGCATATACGGCTCATATTTTCCAACATGAATTAGATCATTTGAACGGAATAATGTTTTTTGATAGGCAAACAGAACCTGATGAGGACTAAATTTTAAATATTTGTTTTTAAATTATTCACTAATCTCTCCGGAAATAGAATTTTCTAAAAGTTTAGCTTTTTCATTTTTTGAAATATTTTTTCCTAAAACATACATTAATTTTGTTGTAGCGGCTTCAATTGTCATGTCTTTACCACTAATGACACCAATATCATTAAGTTTAACGCTGGTTTCGTATTTCCCATGCTGAACTTTCCCAACTGTACATTGTGAAATATTTAGAACTGATACATTTTTATTTATGGCTTTTTCTATTTCTTCAATAATTTTATCATCAGTTGGGGCATTTCCTGAACCGTAAGTTTCAATAATCAAGCCTTTAAGATTTTCTATATTGCAAATAGCCTTTACTGTTTCGGCTTTAATACCAGGGAAAAATTTTAAAATTGCAATATTATTATCAAATTTATTGTCAAGTATTAATTCTTTAGAATTTGTATTTAATAAGTTTTGTTTATTTAGCTTTATTTCAATCCCAACTTCGGCCAAACTTGGATAATTAGGCGAGATAAAAGCATCAAAATTTTCTGCACTGAATTTGGTAGTTCTGTTACCTCTGTATAATTTATTTTCAAAATAAACACAAACTTCATTAATTAATGTATGTCCATTTTTATTCATACAGGCTAGTTCTAATGCAGCTAAAATATTTTCCCTACCATCTGTTCGTATTAAATCTATAGGTAATTGCGAGCCAGTTAATATTACAGGTTTAGATAAATTTTGTAAAATAAAAGATAGAGCCGAAGCAGTATATGCCATAGTATCAGTGCCATGTAAAATTAAAAAGCCATCATATTTTTCGTAATTTTCAAAAATTATCTCACTTAACTCTATCCAAAATTCAGGATTTGCATCAGAAGAATCAATAAGAGTTTCAAAGCTATACGAACTGATGCGGGCAGGGAAGCTTTCCAATAAAGGAATATAATTAATTAAATGTTCAAAATTAAATGGCTGTAAAAATCCCTTTTCATTTTTAATCATGCCAATTGTACCACCGGTGTAAATTATTAAAATTCTTTGCATTAGATTATTTTTTTACAAAAATAAAATTTTTAAGCAGAATCTTAAAATAAAACTCAAAGTAAATTTTAATATTTCAATATAAAAAGAACTTATAAAACATATATATATAATATTAAAATGTTTATGTTTGCAAAAAAGATTTTGAATGGAAACGATATTGAATTTAGTAGCCCAAGCTACTGGAATTTCAATTAAGCAAACAAAAGCTGCAGCTCTTCTTTTAGAAGATGGTGCAACAATTCCATTTATTTCAAGATATAGAAAGGAAAGAACAGGCGGACTTAACGAGGAAGAGCTTGAAAATATTCAAAAACAACTAATATATTTTCAAGGAATTGTTGATAGAAAACTTAGTATTTTAGCTTCTATTGAAAAGCAAGATAAACTTACAGATGAACTTAAATCTGCAATTGAAAATACTTGGGACGCAAATGTTCTTGAAGACTTGTATTTGCCTTATAAACAAAAAAGAAAAACTAGAGCTACAATTGCTAAAGAAAAAGGATTGGAACCACTTGCCGAAATAATTTTCAAACAAGAAAATATAGATATAAATAAAATTGCTTCAAGCTATTTGAATGATGTGGTTTTAAGTGTTGATGAGGCTATTCAAGGGGCTAAAGATATTATTGCAGAGCAAATTAGCGAAAATGCTAAGGCAAGAGAAAGGCTTAGAAGTATTTTTAATTCTCAGGCAATTATTACTAGTAAATTAGTAAAATCGAAAATTGAACAAGCAGAAAAATATCAGGATTATTTTGATTTTTCACAAGAATTGGCAAAATGTCCTTCGCATAGAATTTTAGCAATGCGTAGAGGTGAAAGAGAAGGTTTTTTAAGAATTGATATTTCTCCAGATAAAATTAATGCTTTAAAAAATCTGAAATATCTTCTTATTAAAGCTAAAACAAATACTGCCGATTTGGTTGAAGAAGCAATGATTGATGCTTATGATAGGCTTTTAAAACCTTCTATTGAAAACGAGTTTTCTAATTTAAGTAAAGAAAAAGCAGATATTTTAGCAATTCAGGTTTTTGCTGATAATTTGAATCAATTATTATTATCGCCTCCTTTAGGAAAAAAACGTATTTTAGGAATAGACCCAGGATATAGAACAGGTTGCAAAGTCGTTTGTATTGATGAGCAAGGAAATTTATTGCATAATGAAACTATTTATCCGCATAAACCTCAGGAAGAAAGAGCTATGTCTATGAAAAAACTTAGCTCTTTAGTAAATAGTTATAAAATTGATGCAATTGCAATAGGTAACGGAACTGCTAGCCGCGAAACTGAAAGTTTTGTAAAACATATTGCCTTTGATAGAGAAATTAGAGTGTATGTAGTAAGTGAAGATGGGGCTTCTATTTATTCAGCCTCTAGTCTTGCGCGTGAAGAATTTCCACAATATGATGTAACTGTGCGTGGAGCTGTATCTATTGCTCGCCGACTAATGGACCCTTTAGCAGAATTAGTGAAAATTGATCCAAAATCTATTGGAGTTGGACAGTATCAATACGATGTTGACCAAAAATTATTAAAAGACAGTTTGGATAGAGTAGTGGAGTCTGCTGTAAATAAAGTTGGCGTAAACTTAAATACTGCAAGTAAACAGTTGTTGACTTATGTTTCAGGTTTGGGACCTGTTTTAGCACAAAATATTATTAATTATAGAAAAGAAAATGGAGCTTTTAAAAATCGAAAAGAGCTTACAAAAGTACCTCGACTTGGTGCTAAAGCTTTTGAGCAATCCGCTGGATTTTTAAGAATACCCGAATCTGAACAAGCTTTGGATAATACGGCTGTGCACCCAGAATCTTATCATATAGTTGAGAAAATTTCAAAAGAATTAAATAAATCTATAGATGAATTAATTAAAGAACCAAATTTGCTAAAAACAATAGATGTAAATAAATATTTGACTAAAGAATTTGGTTTGCCAAGTTTTGAACTCTTGGTTTCAGAATTAGAAAAGCACGGACGAGACCCTCGTAGTAGCATTAAAGTAATGGAGTTTGACAAAACTATTTATAAAATTGAAGATTTAAAACAAGGAATGGTTTTACCTGGAATTGTTACTAATATTACAAATTTTGGTGCATTTGTAGATATTGGTATTAAAGAAAATGGTTTAGTTCATATCTCTCAGATTTGCGAAGAATTTATAAGTTCGCCAAACGAAGTTTTAAAATTGCACCAACATGTTAGAGTTAAAATTACTGATATTGATATTTCGCGTAAGCGTATTCAATTAAGTATGAAAAATATTAAAGATTAAATTATTAAACAATCAAGAATTATTATGAGTAAAAAGATCATTGACCTCGAAAATGTGGTAATAAAATTTGCAGGAGACTCGGGAGATGGTATTCAGCTTACCGGCACCCAGTTAACTAATACCACAGCTCAACTTGGAGAAGAAGTAGCAACTTTTCCAGATTATCCTGCCGAAATTCGTGCACCTCAAGGAACTGTGGGAGGAGTTTCAGGCTTTCAGTTGCATTTTGGAAGAAATATCCATACTCCAGGCGATAAATGCGATGTTTTAATTGCATTTAATCCTGCAGCAATTATGGCAAATATAAACTCTATTAAATGGGGAGGAACTATTATTGCAGATATTGATGCTTTTACTGAAGCAAATATGGAAAAAGCAGGGTTTGAAGAGCATACTTTGGCAGATGTTAAACAAAATTTTGATTTAATAGAAGCCCCAATTTCTTCAATGACAAAAGAAAGCTTAAAAGATACAGACCTAGACGCAAAAACTATCCTAAAAAGTAAAAATATGTTTGCCTTAGGTTTAGTTTATAAATTATTTGGCTTTCCTTTAAAATATTCTGAACAGTTTTTTGATGAAAAATTTAAAAATAAACCTAAATTAGCCGAAGCAAACAAAAAAGTATTACAAGGTGGTGCAAGTTATGCGTCAGCAATTCAAGCAATACCGTCTTTTAGAATTTGCGGTGATAAAAAATTAAAAGGAAAATATAGGAATATTAGTGGCAATGTTGCTACAGCATGGGGATTATTAGCCGCGGCAGAGAAAGCAAATTTACCTTTTTTCTTAGGTTCTTATCCTATTACGCCGGCAACAGATATTTTACAAGAAATTGCAAATCGTAAAGATGTTGGTGCAAAAGTATTTCAGGCAGAAGACGAAATTGGTGGTATAGTTACTGCAATTGGAGCTTCTTATGCTGGTAATTTAGCTGCTACCTCAACTTCAGGTCCAGGTCTTGCTCTTAAATCAGAAGCCTTAGGCTTAGCGGTTATGACTGAACTACCTTTAGTAGTTGTTGACGTTCAGCGTGGTGGTCCATCAACAGGATTACCAACCAAAACAGAACAAGCCGACTTATTCCAAGCTTTAAGCGGAAGAAATGGCGAAAGCCCTGTTCCTGTTATTGCAGCTAGTACGCCAAATAATTGTATGAAATATGCGTTCATGGCTTCTAAACTTGCATTAGAACATATGACACCGGTAATTTTGCTGACTGATAGTTTTTTAGCAAACGGAACGGAACCAATGCATATCCCGGAAATGAAAAATTTTCCCGAAATTAAAACTAAACTTGTTGCTAAGGATAAAGAAAAATATTTACCTTACGAAAGAGATGAAAATCTTGTTAGAGCATGGGCTATACCTGGTATGAAAGGTTTTGAACATAGACTTGGAGGTTTAGAAAAAATGGATATTACAGGAGCTGTTTCTTATGTCCCCTCAAATCATGAAAGAATGACTTATTTGAGAGACCAAAAAGTTAAAAATATAGCAAATTTTATTCCTGAACAAAAAGTTGAAGGCGATGAAGATGCAGATATTTTGGTTATTGGCTGGGGTTCAACTTATGGACATCTAAGAACAACTCTTTCAGAACTGAATAAAGAAGGTAAGAAAGTCGCTCATGCTCATTTTAATTATATAAACCCTTTACCACGCAATACAGAAGATGTTTTAAAGAAATATAAGAAAATTTTAGTTTGCGAGCTAAACTCAGGACAGTTTGTTAATTATTTGAGAATGAAATTTCCTGAATTTAAATATTTGCAATATAATAAAATGATGGGTTTACCCTTTGCAGTTAATGAATTAAAAGAAAAAATAATAAAAGTAATGGAGGCTTAATATCATGGCAGAAAATAAATATACAGTACAAGATTTTAAAAGTGCAGCTCAAGTGAGATGGTGTCCTGGTTGTGGCGACTTCTCTGTTTTAGCTTCAGTGCAAAAAGCAATGTCAGAGCTAAATTATAATAAAGAAGATTATGCAGTAATTTCAGGAATTGGTTGCTCTTCGCGTTTCCCATATTATATGAATACTTATGGATTTCATGGAATTCATGGGCGTGCAGGTGTTTTAGCTTCAGGTGTAAAAGTTGCTAACCCAAAACTTAGTGTTTGGCAAATCACCGGAGATGGTGATGCGCTTGCTATTGGTGGAAACCATTTTATCCACGAAATTAGAAGAAATATTGATCTTAACGTAATTTTATTTAATAATGAAATCTACGGATTAACTAAAGGTCAATATTCTCCAACTTCAAAATTTGGACAAGTAACAAACTCTTCTCCTTTTGGAACTATTGAAAAACCTTTTAATGCAGGTTGTTTGACTTTAGGTGCAAGAGGAAATTTCTTTGCCCGAACTATTGATGTTTATGTGAAAGAAACAGTTGAAATTTTTAAAGAAGCTGATAAGCATAAAGGTACTTCAATTATTGAAGTTTTACAAAATTGTGTGATATTTAATAATGGAGCACATAAACAAATTACCGACAGAGAAGAACGCGATAATAATCAACTTTGGCTAGAGCATGGAAAACCAATGATTTTTGGAAAAGAAAAAAATAAAGGATTGGTTTTAGACGGATTAAAATTAAAAGTTGTAACAATTGGCGAAAACGGAATAAGTGAAAAAGATATCTTGGTTCACGATATGTATGAAGAAGATTTAACTTTACATTCAATGTTAGTAAATCTAAATTTACCGGATTTTCCTGTTGTGTTTGGAATAATTCGTGCCGTAAAAGCTGATACATACAATGATTTGCTTTATAAACAAATTGAAGATGTGCAAGCAAAATCTCCAATAAAAGGAATGGATGATGTTTTTAATAGCGGAAGCACTTGGGAAGTGTAAAATAAAAATTTAAAATAAAAAAAAAGGCTGTCAATTTTGATAGCCTTTTTTTTATTATGTTTTAAATACTATTCAGTAATTTCTTCTGCAACTTCATCAATAGAATCTTCAAGGTCGTAATCTTGATCCCAATCCATATCATCATCCATACCGTCAAATAAACCGTCTAAACCATACATTTTCAAAATTTTAGGCATTAATTCTTCCATTTTAGACTCTAGCTTTTTTTCAAACTCTTCAAATTTTTCAGGACATTCTTCTGCAAACTTTTCATGTTGTTCATCAAATTGACCTAAGAATTCTTCAATTCCTTCAAAATCAGTTTTTGCATTTTCATCACCATCAGCAGCTTTTTCAATAGTTGCAAAATATACATCCATCATTTCTTGTGAAGCTACTAAAAATTCATCACAATCTTTAAATTCTTTTTTATCATACTTTTTCTTTAGGTCATCTAAATTTTTTGCTTTTTTATCACAAGAAGACAGACCAAAAATGATTAATGCTGAAACAGCAAACAACAGTACTTTTTTCATAATTTTATTATTTTAAATTAAACATAAATTTTAAACAAAGATAAAGGTATTGTTTTAATATAAAAAATATTTTTGATTCTATTTTTGTATTTTATTAAAAAAAAAAATCTATTTCATATTTTACAAAATCAGTTAAGTAGTTTATTATGAGACAAATACTCTTCTGTGTTGTTTTGTAAAATTTGTTAATAAGTTTATTGATTTTTATTATTTTAAACATCAACCTCTAATTTATACGCAATTCTTCCTAATAACATAGCATTTTCATAATTATAATCAAGTCTTAAAACTTTTGGAAATAATAATGATTTTAAAATAATTTTAGAAATCTCTTCAATTTTTAATTTTCTTTCTTGTTTTACAGATAGCATAAATTTAAAAATTGCTTTTTCATCAAAAGTCTTAGAAATGCCATCTTCTACAAAGCCTATTTGAAGATAAATGGTTTTAATTCCATTTTTTAAGAACTCGCCACTTGCAGAAGCTAAATATCCATGAAAAGCTCTGTTTGCTGAAGTCCAGTCCGAGGCAGGACTAAACTCTATATCTTCAGTCGCACTACCTATATTAATAAGTGTGTTTTTAATTTGCGGTAAAATGGAATTAATTATTCTTACAGCTGTGGTAAAATTAACTTTGTAAGTTTCATTTTCGTTTACAGAACTTGCGAGATTTATTACATAGTCAAAATTTATATTTAAGTTTTTTAAATCCTTTATAAATTTTTCAACTGATAATTCATCTGTAAAATTGCAAATAAACTTTTGTGAGTTTTCAAATTTAATTAGTTTTTCAAAATTTTGATTTGCTTGTAAAAATAGATTTCCACCTTTACTATATAGGTCTTCGCTTAATTTTAAACCTATTTTCCCACTGGCACCAAGAATAAGAATGTTTTTATTTAAAAAACTTTGAACTTCATTATTATTAATTTTTATATTTTTATGAATATATGAAAATGCTCCAAAGTTTCCCCCAACTCCAGCTGTAGCGCTTAAAATCTTTAAATTATCTATTAATTTTCCTTGTTGTTTTAATAAACATAAACTTAGCGGAACTGTCGCTCCTGAAACATTTCCATAATATTTTTGTCCATCCAAGAATACTTTGTCTAAATCAATTTCTAAATTTTTGGCACAAGTTAATAAAATTACATTTCCTGTTTGGTGTGGCACAAAATAATCTATTTCATCTCTTGCCCATTTACTTTCGTTTAAACATTTATTTGCCGCTTCTGGAATATTGATAATAGCTCTATCTTTAATTAAACTGTCATTCATATATAGGTTGCGTTTATTGTCAACGCCAACATAATCCAACATATGTAAATCGTGGAGATTGTTTATATTAATTATTCCAAACTTTTCATTGCTTTCAATTTTTGTTAAAACTACTGCTGCTGCAGCATCTCCAAAAGTTACAAAAGGCACAAACTTAGTTCTTTGAGTAAGAAAAGACGACATGGTTTCGCTATGAGCAATTATTATGTGTTTTGCTTCTGGATGAGCTTCAAAATAAGAAAGAGCAGCTTCTAAATTCATATTAAATCCTGCGCAACCACTGCTAAGAGAAAAAGCTGGTTTGTGATTATTTTCATCAACAAAAAAAGATTTTATTCTTGCTGCAATTCCTGGTGCTTGTTCTTGTGGAGAAACTGTACTTAGATACCAAGCGTCTATTTCAGAAGCAGAGATATTTGCATCTTCCAAAGCGTTTTCAATTGCTTCAACACCCAATTCAAGAGATGTATCGGCATAATATAGTTTTTTTAAAGTTGGTGGAAAAGGTGTTACGTGGTTTCTTTCGTAAAAGCCCATAATATTTCCTGCAAAATAATCAAAAGGACTGGCATTAGGATTTTTTTCTTTATAAGCTTTGAATTTTTCACTTTTTGTGATTTTTTCTTTACTAAAACCGCTTAAAAAATCTTTTTCAATTGCTTCAAAAATATCTTTGTTTGTAATTTTGTATTTGCCTTTCGACATTCCAAAACCTGTAAATATATAGTTTCTAAATTGCATTGTCTTAATAATTAAAATATCCGTCTTTAATAATTTTTAAATTTGATTCATAAGTAATTCTGACTTTTGGAATTTTCATTCTGTATGCAGATTTTAAAATTCTTTCTGCGATTTCTTTTACAGGAATTAATTTTTTTTGTCTAATACTTGATAATGACATATTTATTTGAGTTTTGTCGAGTTTAGACATCATACCTGAATCAACAATCCCTGGGAGATAATAAACACAATTTATATTTTTATCATAAACTTTTGTTGCTAATGAACCTGCATAAGCTCTCAAAGCTCGTTTCGAAGCCACATAGCTTGCAGAACCGGGAAATTGAGCATCTTCGCCTACTGAACCAGTTATTACAATGCTTTCGCTAATAATTTCAGAAAATTTGTTGCATAAGTTTTTTGTTGAAAAATAATTTGCATTTAAAACTTTTTCAAATTCTAAATTTGAAACTTCGCTTGCTTTACTTAGTGAACCTGTAATTGCATGGCTAACAATTAAATAGTTGATTTTGCTGAATTTTGTTTTTATTTTTAAAAACAAGCTTTCAATTTGAGTTATATCTGTTAAATCGGCTTGTACAAGCTCAATGTTTACATTATAATTTTTCAGGATTTCGTTTTTTATTTCTTCAATTTTATTTCTATTAGAATTATAGTGTAAAATTAGATTTCCACCTTTTTCTGCTGTTTTTATTGCTATTTCTCTTCCAATTCCACCGCTAGCACCACTTATAAAAACAGTTTTGTTTTCCAGTTCAGCTTTTGTAAAAGATTTTGGAATTTTATTAGGAATTATATATGCAAATCCACCAAATTCTCCTCCTAATCCTGCAACAGAAGCAATTATTTTATCACCTGAATTTAAAGACTTATTTTCTGTTAATAAACTCAAACAGGCCGGAACAGAAGCACCGCTTAGGTTTCCATAATTAATCTGAATTTCTTTAAAAACTTTTTCTTTATTAATTCCAATTTTCTCAGTAACTGAATCTACAATTGCATTTCCTGTTTGGTGTGGAATAAAATATTTTAAATCATTAATATCCCAATTGCTTTCTTTAAGAATCTTATTAAAAGTGTTTGAAATATTTGGAACTGCACGACTTTTTACCATTCTAGGATTCATAAAAAGATCTCCGTTTTGGTCTGCACCTAAAAAATCAAGCATTTTACTGTCTTCGCCGTTAGTAATATAAATCAAGCCTTGTTTAGAATTTGTTTGTATTTTACTTAAAACTACTGCTGCTGCTGAATCTCCAAAACTTGCAAAAGGAACAAAATCTTTTGTGTTTGGCAATAAAGCCGACATAACTTCTGTGTGCGCGATTATTATGTTTTTTGCTTCAGGATGCTGTTTAAAATACAATATAGCGTTTTCTAAATTAATATTAAAACCAACACAAGCAGAAGTTAATGAATAGCAAGGAGTTTGATTATCTATGTCGGTAAAATAAGCTTTGGTAAATTCTGCAATGCCAGGTGCAAATTGTGTTTGAGTGGCAGAACTTACAAACCAAGCATCTATTTCGTTGCCATTTAACTTAGTTTTTTCTAAAAGTTTTTCTATTGCATTAACACATAAATCTAAGGAATTTTCGGCTTCTTCATATTTATGAGTTGTTGGCGGAAAAGATACAACATGAAATCTTTTGTAAAATCCCATAATATTTCCCACCATATAGTCGAAAGCTGAAGTTTTAGGCTGCTTTTTTATAAATTCTTGATAATCTTCCGACTTTTCTACTCTTTCATAATCAAAGCCTTCTAGATACGATGACTTTATCTGCTTTTCTATTTCATCATTTGTAATTTCGTGTTCAGCTAAAACAAATGATATTCCTTTGAAAATATAACTATCTTTCATACTTTGTTTCTCTTTTCAAAAAATTGTTTAATTCTTTCTTTTCCGTCTGTTTGCAATACAGATGAAAATTCTCTTGCTTCCATTTCTAACAATTCGTTTACATCTAAAAACATTGAACTAATTAAAATCTTTTTTATTGCTCTTAATGATTGCGAACTTTTTGTACAAAGTAATTTTGCAAATTTTTCAGTTTCTATCATTAATTCATCGGACTTATAAATTTTTTGTACAAATCCCTTTTCCAAAGCTTTTTCAATTGGAATTTGGTTTCCTGTAAACAAATAATAAGCGGAATCAGCCAAAGAAAAATATTTAGAAAACATGCAAATTCCGCCTGCTGCTGGAATTAGTCCTATATCTGATTCGGGTAAACGCAAAATTGTATTTTCTCCTGCAAATCTAATATCGCAATGTAAAGCTAATTCCAAGCCACCGCCAAGCACATATCCGTCTAAAGCTGCAATTACGGGAATTTCTAAATTTTGCAAACCAGAATAAACTCTTTGCAGTCTTAAACACATTGCAAGACCTAAATCGTAATCGGCAGCAGCAATTTCGTTAAGTTCGCCACCTGCAGAAAAAACATCTTTGCTAACACTTGAAATAATTAGTACTTTTAAATCATAATTTATTGAAATATAATTAATTACATCTTCAAATTCATCAAAAAATAATTGACTTAATGTATTTAGTTTTTTAGGATTATTTAATTTTAGATAAGCTATATTATCTTCAATCTCAAAAATTATCGTTTTGTAATTCATATTAAAATTATTCAGCATAAAAATTAATTATTTCATTTATAGCTCTTTGACAAACAGGGCAAAATTCTGTTCCAAGAGATTTCATTTTACAATTTATATAAGGTCTGTAAATTCCTTTTGCTTGATAACCAGCTCCTTCATAAACTCCAATAGTTTTAAAATTTAATGAATTTACAGGAGTTGGAATTGGCGTATCATCATCAAGCATATTTTTCCATTTTGAATCAAAATCCACCAATGTTGTTAAATTTGCTTGATATGGCTCTGTATTTTTATTATAAATTTCTTCGTACGAAACCTCGTCTTCGTAATATTCGTCTCCTAATGCAGCCAAAGAATGCCCAAGTTCGTGGACAAAAACTTCATTTTTATAAGGATTTTTTGCACTTGTAATATTCCAAAAATTATAAATTCCTCCGCCACCGTAAATATCTGTATTTACAAGAATACAAATTTGGTCGCAGGGAGCCAAACTCGCATAATCTCTAAGAGAATGATAATCGCTTGTAGTTAAATATCTTTCAGAGCCAAAAGTATAGAAATTTGTATTTAAAGCTGTGGATTTCCAAATTTTATCTTGTGGAATATCAGTGCCACTTTCCAAAGAAATTGCCGCCACAGCCCAAATGTTGATTTTTTCTTTATTGCTGTTAAATGGCTCTGTGTCAAATAAATAATCAGATATTTGTTTTACGTTTTTGTAAAAATCATTAATTTCATTTTTAGTATATCCATCACCAACAAAAACTAAATCCAAGGCATTTTCAGGCTTAGATTTTACATGAATTTCTTTTATTTCGGCTTCTAGCTTTTGCTCATAATTTATAGTTAAATCATTTGGATTAATTTCCATTTCAAAAATTTTCTTAAAACTATTATCTTCAAACTGCCGACTTAGAAGCTCAACTTTAATATTATTTTTTGGAAAAGGAATAATTAAAGATTCAGGAAAGCCACGATTTAGAGTTTTTGCTTCTTCTGTAAATTGCCATTCTTCAAAAAGCGAACAAAAACCGTAAGAATAAATTAAAGTTTTAGTTTTTGCATCATAAACTTTTACCAAATAACTTCCGTACTCAAATTTATCAATTAAATTCTTTTTTCTGCCACCCCAATGTTTTTCAAATTTTAATTCTTTAAATAAAATTTGTTCAGTTTTGCTTGTCCCAGTGTGATAGTAGTCAATTCGTAAGCCATTATTTTTAAACCATTTATCAAAATTATTTTGGGCATATATATTTGAATTTGCTAAAAATATACTTGTTAATATGATTATGTTGAGAAAAACTTTATAAATAGTTTTCATATTTGTTTTCTTTCATTATTTTTATAGCTACAAATTTATATAAATATTTGATGAAAATGAATTTTTACGCTATCATTATATCTTTAAAAGATTGGTTGTTGAATCATGGTTTAAGTTTATCTTATGTAAACTTGATTAGTTCCTTGATTGTGTTGACTTGTATTATAATTATTAGTTTGCTGTCAAATTATATTACAAAGACAATTTTATTGGCAGTAATTAAAAAATTTGTTAAGAAAACAAAAAACACTTGGGATGATATTTTATTTGAGAAAAAAGTATTCCATAAAATATCCCAATTAGTACCTATATTAATTGTTTACTATTCTATTGAAATTGCTTTTATGGATTATGAATGGGCAATTTTACTTGTTAAAAAACTTACTGTTTTATATTTGATTGTATTAATTGTGAGAATAATTTTCTCATTTTTAAGTGCAGTTAATGATATTTATAATCAGAATGTTGGAAGTAAAAAAGGAACAAGTATAAAAAGCTATATCCAAGTAGTAAAAATATTTGTTTTTATAATTGCCACAATATTTGCTTTATCATATTTGCTAAATAAAGAAGTTGGTTATTTTATTACCGGTTTAGGTGCTATGACTGCAATTTTAATGTTAGTTTTTAAAGATTCTATAATGGGCTTGGTAAGTGGAATTCAGCTAAGCACAAACGATATGGTTAGAATTGGAGATTGGATAAGTATGGAAGACAGAAATGCTGACGGAACTGTTATAGAAGTTAGCTTAAATACTGTAAAAGTTCGTAATTTTGATAATACGATTTCTACTATTCCAACTTATGCCTTAGTTTCTGAGAGTTTTAGCAATTGGAGAGGAATGGAGGAGTCGGGTGGCAGAAGAATAAAACGCTCAGTAAAAATCGATATGACATCAGTAAAGTTTTGTGATAAGGAATTATTAGACCGCTTATCAAAAATTCATTTATTAAAAGATTATATCAAGGAAAAAAGAGCTGAAATAGACGCATTTAATAAAGCTCATGATTTTGATACAAGTGTTTTGGCTAATGGGCGAAGGTTGACAAATTTAGGTAGTTTTAGAATATATATGACTGAATATTTAAAGGCTAATGAGAATATAAGTAAAGATATGACATTGATTGTTAGGCAATTAGAGCCAACTCAAAATGGTTTGCCTATGGAAATATATACTTTTAGTGCTTTAAAAGCTTGGGTTGATTACGAAAGAGTACAAGCTGATATTTTTGATCATATTTTTGCTGTTCTTCCAGAATTTGATTTAAGAGTTTATCAAGCTCCAAGTGGAGATGATTTTAGAAGAAGATTAGATTAAAGCTAAGTTGTTAAGTTAGCTCAGATTAAGTAATATTTAAGAAAATATTTAATAAATTTTTAGCTATAAAATAAAAAAGCCTCAACTTTTAGTGAGGCTGTGGTACCACCTAGAATCGAACTAGGGACACACGGATTTTCAGTCCGTTGCTCTACCGACTGAGCTATGGTACCCAAATCGGACTGCAAAAATAGGGTATTTTTTTTATTCTCCAAAAGATTTTTGAAAAATATTTTTAAAAGTTTTCAATATGTTGATTTTCAAAGCTTTTTCGTGCAAAAATTTTAGAAATTAATCATAGTTTCTATTATTTTATCGATTTTTTTCTGTAATTCAATGGTTTTTTGAGCATATTCTTCTTTGTTTTTTAGTTTATCGTGAACAGATACGTAAAATTTAATTTTTGGTTCAGTACCCGAAGGTCTAACTGTTATTTTTGTTCCGTCAACTAAATCAAATTGCAAAACATTAGATTTTGGCAGGCTTATTTCATACCTTAAATCACTTATTTTATCAATAGTGCTTCCTTTTTCAAAATCATGAACTAAGGCTATATTTACACCATTTATTGATTCCGGGGTTTGGTATCTGAACTTTTCCATCATTTTTTGAATTTCTTCCAAACCATCTTTACCAGTTTTTGTTAAAGATTTTAAACCTTCTAAATAATATCCAAATTTTATGTAAATATCAATTAATAATTCATCTAAACTTATATTTTGATTTTTTGCCCAAGCAGTAACTTCTGCCATAAGCATACATGACATAACCGCATCTTTGTCTCTAACAAATTCGCCAGCCAAAAATCCATAACTTTCTTCGCCACCACCAATAAAAGTTGTTTTGCCATAATTTTTTTCAATTATTTCGGCAATATATTTAAAACCAGTTAAAACATCATAAGATTTTACATTGTAATATTTTGCTATTACAGATAATAATTCTGTGGTAACAATTGTTTTAACAATATATTCCTTGCCTTTTAGTTTTCCTTTTTTTTGCCATTCTTCTAAAAGATAAAAAATTAAAATAGAGGCAGTTTGATTTCCATTTAAGAGCATATAATCTCCATTTTTTTTACGAATTACTATGCCCAATCTGTCGCCGTCAGGGTCGGTTCCCATAACAATATCAGCTTTGATTTTTTTTGCTTTTTCTATTGCCATACTTAAAGCTGTTTCTTCTTCAGGATTTGGCGAAACAACTGTTGGAAAATTGCCGTCAACAATTGCTTGTTCTTCAACAATATTTATGTCGCTAAAACCAACTTTTTGTAAGGCTTTTGGTAAAATGTCAACAGTTGAACCATGGATAGGAGTGAAGACAATTTTTAAATTTGACTTTTTTATTTCTTCAGGATTTAAACTGATTTCTGCAAGTTTGTTTATATATGCGTTATCAATATTTTCGCCAATAATTTCTATGTTTTTTAAACTATCATCAAATTTCACCTGTGATATATCTGAAATTTCTCTTACTTCATTAATAATTCCAACATCATGAGGATTTATAATTTGTCCGCCATCTTGCCAATAAACTTTATATCCATTATATTCTTTTGGGTTGTGTGAAGCTGTAATAACAATTCCAGACTGACATTTTAAATGTCTAATAGTAAAAGAAAGTTCAGGTGTAGGACGTAAACTGTCGAACAAATACACTTTTATCCCATTTGCAGATAAAACTGAAGCAGAAATTTTAGCAAAATATTCTGAATTATTTCTGCAATCGTATGCTATTGCACATTTTATTTTAGTATTTGGAAATTGTTTTAATAAATAATTGCTCAAAGCCTGAGTACTCATTCCAACTGTATATTTATTCATTCTATTAGTACCAACCCCCATAATTCCACGTAAACCGCCGGTACCAAATTCTAAATCTTTATAAAAAGATTCAGTTAAAAGCTCCTTGTCGCTTTCTATCATACGTTTTACTTCTTCACGAGTTTCTTTGTCATAGCTTGGACTTAACCATTTTCTTGCTTTTATAATTATATTTTCCATAAAAGTTTTTTTGTAAAGTTAATTTATTTTTGAGAATAATAATAATAAAATTTGTGAACAAAAGTTGAAAATGTTCTTTTATTTTCTGAATTTCTAAGTTAAAAACAGACTTATTTTAATCTTTAGTAATTTTATGATATTCTAGAATTTCATAAATTGGATTTTCAATAAATATTGGATTTTGGCTTTGGTGGTTTTTAGCAGTTTTAATTAAAATATCTTTAAAAGCATTTGCAAGCGAGCCTGTAAAACTTAAATTTTTATTTTTGTAATCATTGAAAATCAAAATATAATTTTTAAAAAACTTATTAAATGAAAATTCCACAAGCTCAGTTAATTGTTTGTGTTCTATGTTTTTGTGTATAAAATGGCAAAAGTTAGCTAAATATTTATTTGGATTAGGATTTTTATATACTGCATTTAAGATACTTGCATGATTTTCTCCGGTTTCGTAGTAAAATTTTTTGCTTAATTCCGGGTCAAATTTATTTTCTAAATAAAATTTTGCAAATAATTTTCCAATATATGCTCCGCTACCTTCATCGCCAAGAATAAATCCTAGTGAAATTGCATTTTCTTTAATAGATTTTCCATTGTAATAACAAGAATTTACTCCTGTTATTACAATGGAAAATCTATTA
>Ga0265293_10004487_pt1 | contig 24527 bp, 22 predicted proteins | sample Munlanlewell138R_FD_192505 | JGI IMG/M metagenome (GOLD analysis project Ga0265293, IMG submission 192505) | Leachate microbial communities from a municipal landfill in Southern Ontario, Canada - Leachate well 138R | ecosystem: Engineered > Solid waste > Landfill > Unclassified | place: Canada...
ACGATGATGCGGGATGGGTGGAGGTTGTCGTACAGGGCCCTGCCCTCGCGCAGGAACTCGGGCGAGAAAATGATGTTGTCGCTACCGGTTTCCTGGCGGATGCGGTGCGTGAACCCCACGGGCACCGTCGACTTGATGATCATCACGGCCCCGGGGTTGATGGCGATGACGTCCCGGATGACTTGCTCCACCGAGCCGGTATTGAAGTAGTTGGTATCGGCGTCGTAATCGGTCGGGGTGGCGATGATGACGAAATCGGCGCCCTCATAGGCGTCGTGCCGGTCGGTGGTGGCGCGCAGGTTCAGGGGCTTGCTGCTGAGAAACTGCTCGATTTCGGTGTCTTCGATCGGGCTTTGGCGGCGGTTGATGAGGTCAACTTTGGCCTGCACGATATCCAGCGCCACCACTTCGTGGTGCTGGGACAGCAAAATGGCATTGGACAGGCCCACGTAGCCTGTGCCGGCAATGGCGATTTTCATACGGAGGCGGGCATACAAAAGACTTAAGCCCGGTAAGAGACAAGAGGACAATTCTAGCGCCCCGACAGGTTTCAAACCGCTTCGGAACGGCGCGCGTTGTCATGGCGCAAGGATCTGCAGCGCCAGCGGGATGCTGACCAGCCCCAGGACCGTCGACAGGGTGACCAGGCCGGCCACGTAGCTGCCGTCGTAACCCATGCGCGCGGCCAGCACGTAGCAGCTCGACGAGGTGGGGATGGCCGAGAACAGGAGCAGGGCGGTGGCCTGGGGCTGGCCCAGACCAAGGGCATGGGCCAGCCCAGCGGCCAGGATGGGCATGCCCAGGTGTTTGATCGCCAACACCTGGACGGCCAGTTGCCTGGCCTTGGCCAGCGAGCCAAAGCGCATGCCGGCGCCGGCCGCCATCAGGCCCAGCGCCAGTGACGATTGGCCCACGCGCTCGACGCTGGGCTGCAGCCAGGCCGGGATGCCCAGCCCCAGCAGGTTGGCTGCCAGCCCGCTGACGGTGGCGATGATGAGCGGATTGCGAGCCAGCTCGCGCACGAAGCCTTTGTTCGCATGCCGGGCCATCGGCCAGACGGCGCCGACATTGAGCAGCGGCACGCACAGGCCGATCAGCACGGCGATGTTCAGCAGGCCGTCGGCTCCTGCCAGCCTGCTGGCCAGGGCCAGAGCGATGAAGGAGTTGAAGCGGAAGCCGATCTGGGCGCTGGCCGCATGCAGGCGGCGGTCGATCCGGCGGCCGATCCAGGGCCAGCGGGGCAGCGAATAGGCCATCGCGATCCCTCCGGTGGCCAGCAGCAGGCCTGCGGTGGCGAGACTGGAGGCGGCGCCCAGATCGATGGGGCTGCGGATGATCGAGTGGAACAACAGGACCGGAAACAGGCAGTAGTAAACCAGGTTCTCGGTCGGTTCCCAGATGCGGCGGTCCAGGGCCGTGAAGCGGCACAGCAGGTGGCCGGCGAGGATCAGCAGAAAGTCCGGCAGCAACAGGGGCAGATAGGTCACCGGCGGAGCATAGCCGAGGCCGGGCCTGGGCGGGGTTTTCACTGATGTCGTGTTCCCCATGGTCGAAAAGCGATGCGGGCGTTAGAGTTGGAAGAGGCCAGCCATCGGCCGGCGGTACCAACCGTACTGGTTGCGATGGCTGGGCGTGTCCTGCCCGTCAACTCCGTTCGCTCACAAGGAGAACCCGCTATGCTTTCTCGTCGTTACCTTCTCGGCGTGGCCGCCGCGTCGCTGATGCTGGCCGGCACTGCCGCTGCCCAGGGCTACCCGACCAAGCCGATCCGGCTGCAGGTGCCGTTTGCCCCTGGCGGGACGACCGACATCATCGCGCGGGTGATGTCGGAGCCGCTGGGCCGGACGCTGGGGCAGAGCGTGGTGGTCGAGAACAAGGCCGGTGGCGGCGGCGTGATCGGCGCGACCGAGCTGGCGCGCGCGGCGCCCGATGGCTATGTCGTCGGTGTGGCCACGGTGTCGACGACGGCGGCCAACCCGGCCATCAACACCAAGATTCCGTACAACACGCTGACCGATTTCACACCGATCACCAATATTGCGGCCACCCCCAACGTGATCGCGGTGCATCCGAGCTTTCCGGCCAAGGACATCAAGGGCTTTCTGGAGGAGATCAAGCGCCAGCCCGGAAAGTACAGCTATGCGAGCTCGGGCACCGGCGGGATCGGCCACCTGCAGTTCGAGCTGTTCAAGAGCCTGACCAACACCTTCGTGACGCACATTCCCTACCGCGGTGCGGGCCCGGCCCTGAACGACACTGTCGGTGGGCAGGTGCCCATCATCTTCGACAATCTGCCCTCGGCGCTGCCGCACATCAAGTCCGGCCGCCTGGTGGCGCTGGCCGTGGCGGCGCCGCAGCGCCTGGCCGTGCTGCCTGACGTGCCGACCTTCAAGGAGGTGGGGCTGGAGCCGGTCAACCGCATGGCTTATTACGGCCTGATCGGCCCCAAGGGGCTGTCCAAGGAGGTGGTGGACAAACTCTACAATGCCTCCAGGCAGGCGCTGGCCGATCCGGCCGTGCGCAAGCGCATCGAGGATACGGGTTCCCTGATCGTCGGCAACTCGCCTCAGGAGTTCGCCGCCCAGATCAAGGCCGAGTACGAGGTCTACAAGGAAGTCGTGGCCAAGCAGAAGCTGTCCTTGAATTGAGTTGTTTGCATGAATGACGAGGCGGCGCGCTCGCGCAGCGAGGCGAGTGTGTCCGCCTTCATCGACGGCCTTTGGCTGGAAGAAGGGCTGTCGCGCAACACCCTCGATGCCTACCGGCGGGACCTGAGCGGGCTGGTCGCCTGGCTGGCTGGCCGCGGCCAGGCGCTGCCCGATGTCGGTGAGGCTGAACTCAACGGCTACTTTGCCCATCGGCACGCGCAGACGCGCGCGACGACCGCCAACCGGCGTCTGACGGTGTTCCGGCGCTATTTCCGCTGGGCGCTGCGCGAGCGGCTCATCGATGCCGATCCGACCTTGCGGCTGCTGGCGGCACGGCAACCCTTGCGCGTGCCCAAGACCATGTCGGAGGCACAGGTCGAGGCCCTGTTGGCGGCGCCAGACGTGGCCGATCCGCTGGGTCTGCGCGACCGCGCCATGCTGGAGCTGATGTACGCCAGCGGCCTGCGGGTGAGCGAGCTGGTCGGGCTCAAGGTGTTCCATGTCGGTCTGGCCGAGCATGTGCTGCGCATCACGGGCAAGGGTGACAAGGAGCGTCTGGTGCCTTTCGGCGCCGAGGCGGCGCGCTGGCTGCAGGCCTACCTGCGCGAGGCCCGGCCGGCCATCCTGGCTGGACGACAGACGCAGGATTTGTTCGTGAGCTCGCGCGGCCCCAAGCCAGGCCGGGCCATGAGCCGGGTGATGTTCTGGCAGATCGTCAAACGCTACGCGGCGCAGGCCGGCATCACGGCGCCGCTGTCGCCCCACACCTTGCGCCACGCCTTTGCCACCCACTTGCTCAACCATGGCGCCGACCTGCGTGCCGTGCAGATGCTGCTGGGCCATGCCGACATTTCCACCACCACGATCTACACGCACGTGGCGCGCGAGCGCCTCAAGACCATCGTGGCCCAGCACCACCCGAGGGGCTGAGGTACGGCCAGGTCGTCGCGCTCAATGGTCGAGCACGCGGACCTTGACGCTCTTGCCCTTGATGCGCCCGGCGTTGAGCCGGCTGGCGGCCTGCCGGGCAATGTCCCGGTCCACGGCGACATAGGTGGACCAGTCGTTCACGTTGATCTTGCCCACCTGTTCGCGCGTGTAGCCCAGGTCGGCGGTCAGCGCACCCAGCACGTCGCCGGGGCGGATCTTTTCCTTGCGACCGCCCTGGATGTGCAGTGTCATCATGGGTGGCACCAGCGGGCCTTGGTCCGCGGGTGAGAGTGCCGCGAGCTCGTGCCAGTCGGATTCGCGGCCCTGCAACTGCTCAATGCGGCCCACATGGCCCATCTCGTCCATGCTGGCCAGGTTCAGCACCAGGCCATGTTCGCCGGCGCGGCCGGTGCGGCCGATGCGGTGGATGTGCAGCTCGGCATCGGGCGTCACGTCCACGTTGATCACGGCCGCCAGACTGGCGATGTCGAGCCCGCGCGCAGCCACGTCGGTGGCCACGAGCACGGAGCAACTGCGGTTGGCAAAACGCACCAGCACCTGGTCACGCTCGCGCTGTTCCAGTTCACCGTACAGGGCCAGCGCGCTCAAACCCTGCGCCTGCAGCACGCCCACGAGGTCGCGGCACTGGGCCTTGGTGTTGCAGAAGGCCAGCGTGCTGGCGGGGCGGAAGTGGGCCAGCAGACGACCCACCGCGTGCAGGCGCTCGCCGTCTTGCACCTGGTACCAGCGCTGCTCGATCTGGTCACCGGTGTGCTGCGCTTGCACCGTCACGGTGATCGGTGCGCGCATGAACTGCGTCGCCAGTTTGGCGATGCCATCGGGGTAGGTGGCCGAGAACAGCAGGGTCTGGCGTTCCGTCGGGCATTGGCGTGCCACCTTCACGATGTCATCGAAGAAGCCCATGTCGAGCATGCGGTCGGCCTCATCGAGCACGAGGGTGTTCAGTGCATCGGGCACCAGACTCTGGCGTTCCAGATGGTCCATGATGCGGCCGGGTGTACCGACCACGATGTGGGCACCATGTGCCAGCGAGGCCAGCTGCCCGCGCAGCGGCACACCACCGCACAGGGTGACGACCTTGATGTTGTCTTCGGCGCGCGCCAGTCGGCGGATTTCCGTGGTGACCTGGTCGGCCAGTTCGCGGGTGGGACAGAGTACCAGTGCCTGGACGGCGAAGCGCCGCGGATTCAGGTTGGCCAGCACGGTGAGGGCGAAGGCGGCGGTCTTGCCGCTGCCGGTCTTGGCCTGGGCAATGATGTCCTTGCCCAGCAAGGCACTGGGCAGGGTGGCCGCCTGTACCGGCGTCATGTCCAGGTAACCCAGTTGCCGGAGGTTGGCCAGCATGGCCTCGGACAGGGCGAGGGTACGAAAGTCGGTCGAGGAGGCGGTGGCGGTCATCACCGATTATCGGCGATGACCGATTTCAGCCGGCGCCGTGCAGATAGTCGAGCTCTTCGGCCGTGAAACCGGCCTGTTGGCGCGCTTCGACGTTGAATGGTGGGCGAGGCCGGGGCGCTTCGTGGCGGCGCGCCAGCACGCGGTAGTGGGCCAGGGGGTCCAGGCCCTGGCGCTGGCACAGCCAGCCATACCAGCGGTTGCCGATGGCGACGTGGCCCACTTCGTCGCGCAGGATGATGTCCAGCGCCGCCACCGTGCGCAGGGCGGCCGGAGAGCCCACCTTGCGCAGGCGGGCCTGGATCAAAGGTGTGGCGTCCAGGCCTCGGGCTTCCAGCGTCCGGGGCACCAGCGCCATGCGCGCCACGATGTCATGGCGGGTCTTGATGCACATCTCCCACAGCCCGTTGTGCGCGGGAAAATCGCCGTAGTCGTGGCCGAGAGCGCGCAGCTCGCCGAGCAGCAGGGCGAAGTGGGTCGCTTCCTCGTCGGCCACGCGCAGCCAGTCTCGGTAGAAGTCGGTCGGCATGTCGGCAAAGCGCCAGACGGCATCCAGCCCGAGGTTGATCGCGTTGAATTCGATGTGGGCAATGGCGTGCACGAGCGAGGCCAGGCCTTCGGCCGTGTACGGCGAGCGCTGGGCCAGGCGGGCTGGCGGGACCAGTTCCGGACGTGGTGGTCGCCCGGGCAGTCTGTGCTCATCACAGGACAGCGCTTCATGCGGGGCCAGGGCAGCAGACAGATCCCCGCCACGGGCGGACACGGCCGTCAACTCCGTCCACAGCGCATGGGTCAGGGCCATTTTGCGCTCGGGGTCGGCCATGCCCAGCACGTGCAGGGCCTGCTGGCGCAGCGAGGCGGGGGCGGGTATCGAAGGAGAGGGGGCGCTGGCGCTCACCCTCGCGATTGTAGGTGTCTCCCGCTGCTGTCCTGCCACGACAGGAGCCGGCCGAGGCGCCGCCCGGACCGGCCCGCTGGGTGTGGCCTGTGTGCCTGCGCCGCGCCGCAGGGAGCCAGCCTCAATGGCCCGAGGCCCCTGCTGCCCCGATGCCCGTTTCGGAGCGCACCTGCTGGGCCAGGAAGCCGGCCTTGTCCTGGCGGGCGCGCTCGCTGTGGTCGAGCAGCGAGAACAGCCAGATGCCCACGAAGCCGATGGTCATCGAGAACAGTGCCGGGCTGGTGTAGGGGAACCAGGCCGAGCCCTGGGGGTTGCCCAGCGTGGCTTCCCACACGGCGGGCGATACCACCGTCAGAGCCACCGACGAGATCAGGCCCAGGAAGCCGCCGATCACCGCACCGCGTGTGGTGCAGCCCTTCCAGAGCACGCTCATCAGCAGCACCGGGAAGTTGGCCGAGGCCGCAATGGCGAAGGCCAGGCTGACCATGAAGGCGATGTTCTGCTTCTCGAAGGCGATGCCCAGCACCACCGCGACGATGCCCAGGCACACCGTGGTGATGCGCGAGACGCGCAACTCGGCTGCGCTGTCGGCCTTGCCCTTTTTGATGACGGTGGCGTAGAGGTCGTGCGAGACGGCCGATGCACCCGAGAGCGTGAGCCCGGCCACCACGGCCAGGATGGTGGCGAAGGCCACGGCCGAGATGAAGCCCAGGAACACGTTGCCGCCCACGGCGTTGGCCAGGTGGATGGCCGCCATGTTGCCGCCGCCCAGCAGGCCGCCCTTGCTGTCCAGGAAGTCCGGGTTGGTCAGCACGAAGGTGATGGCACCGAAGCCGATGATGAAGGTCAGCACGTAGAAGTAGCCGATCCAGGTGGTGGCCCACAGCACGGACTTGCGCGCTTCCTTGGCGTTGGGCACGGTGAAGAAGCGCATCAGGATGTGCGGCAGGCCGGCGGTGCCGAACATCAGGGCCATGCCGAAGCTGATGGCGCTGATCGGGTCCTTGACGAAGCCGCCCGGCCCCATGATCGAGAAGCCCTGCGCGGCCGCTTCCTCCGGCCCCTTGCCCGCGGCGGCGGCCAGTTCGGTCTTGATGTGCACCGACTGGGCGAACATCGCCTCGGGGCTGAAGCTGAAGTGCATCATCACCATGAAGGCCATGAACGAGGCGCCGGCCAGCAGCAGCATGGCCTTGATGATCTGCACCCAGGTGGTGGCCGTCATGCCGCCGAACAGCACATAGACCATCATCAGCACGCCGACGATGACCACGGCATACGTGTAGTCGAGGCCGAACAGCAGTTTGATGAGCTGGCCCGCGCCGACCATCTGCGCGATCAGGTAGAACGCCACGACCACCAGCGTGCCACTGGCGGCGAACATGCGTACCGGCGTCTGCGCGAAGCGGAATGCGGCCACGTCGGCGAAGGTGAACTTGCCCAGGTTGCGCAGCCGCTCGGCCAGCAGGAAGGTGACCACCGGCCAGCCGACCAGGAAGCCGATGGAGTAGATCAGGCCATCGAAGCCCGAGGCCATCACGGCCGCCGAGATGCCCAGGAACGAGGCGGCCGACATGTAGTCGCCCGCGATGGCCAGGCCGTTCTGGAAGCCGGTGATGCCGCCGCCGGCGGTGTAGAAATCGGCCGCGCTGCGCGTCTTGGCGGCGGCCCATTTCGTGATCCACAGCGTGCCGGCGACGAACACGGCGAACATGGTGATGGCCGTCCAGTTGGTGGCCTGTTTTTCAGCCTGGCCGAGATCGGCGCCGGCCGCGAGCGCCGCACCGGCGCCGGCCATCAGGGCCAGCAGGATGCCGCAGGAGCGAAGCAGGGAGTTCATTGGTAGGCCGCCTTCTTGATGTCTTCGGTCAGGTCATCGAATTCGCTGTTGGCGCGGCGCACGTAGAGGCCGGTGATGACGATGGTGAACACGATCACGCCCAGTCCGATGGGCATGCCCAGGGTCATGACCCCTTCGCCCAGACGCTGGGCGAGCAGTTCCTTGTCGAACGCGACGAGCACGATGAAGCCGTAGTAGACGGTCAGCATCAGCACGGTCAAGATCCAGCCGAAGCGTGAGCGTGTGGCCTTGAGTTCGAGGTATTTGGGATGGCCTGCAATCCGTTCAATCACATCCTGTTCCATGATGTCTCATATGTAGATATTGGTTTCCAGGTTGGTCTTGTGATGATCGTAAGTCCGCTGTAAGCCCTGAAAATCCAAGGGTGGATGCTATCAATTCAGAATTACCGAGGTCTTACGCGGCGATGCATGGGTATTGGCTGGGTTTGGCAGTCTCCGGCGTGCGGCAGGGCAGCAGGGCGGCCCATCCCTACAATCTCCGGATTTGCGACAGTCACCACAGGAGACGAACAGCATGGCGATCTATGAGCTCGATGGCGTGGCCCCGCGCGTGGCCGATTCGGCCTGGGTGGCCGACAACGCCCAGGTGATGGGTGATGTGACGCTGGAGGCGGACGCCAGCGTGTGGTTCGGGGTGACGGTGCGCGGCGACACCGATACCATCACCATCGGCGAGGGCAGCAACGTCCAGGACGGCAGTGTGTTGCATGCCGACGAGAACATGCCGCTGACCATTGGCCGCCACGTGACCGTGGGTCACCAGGTGATGCTGCACGGCTGCACCATCGGCGACGAGTCGCTGATCGGTATCGGCGCGATCGTCCTCAATGGCGCGAAGATCGGCAGGAACTGCCTCGTGGGCGCCGGCGCGCTCGTGACCGAGGGCAAGGAGTTTCCGGATGGCTCCATGATCATTGGCAGCCCGGCCAGGGTGGTGCGCCAGCTCACACCGGAGCAAATCGAAGGTTTGCGCTGGAGCGCGCGGCACTACATCGACAATGCCCGGCGCTTTCGCACCCGCTTGAAAAAGATCGGATGACCCCGATCTGGTTCCTTTCGTTTTCAGGAAGTCATCGTGTCCGAACTCCACAAGTTCATGTTTGAAGGCCTGCCCGTGCGCGGCATGCTCGTGCGTCTGGACGACGCCTGGCAGGAGATGCTGCGCCGGCGCCAGGAGTCGGGGGGCTACCCGGCGGCGGTGACCAGCCTGCTCGGCGAAATGGTGGCGGCCACCAGCCTGATGCAGTCGAACATCAAGTTCAACGGCGCGGTGGTGATGCAGATACAGGGCGACGGCCCGGTCAAGCTCGTGGTGGCGGAAGTGCAGCCCGACCTGAGCGTGCGTGCCACGGCCAATGTGCAGGGCGAGGTGGCCGATGGCGTGTCGCTGTCGCACATGGTCAACGTCAACCGGCAGGGGCGGTGCGCAATCACGCTGGACCCCAAGGACCGCATGCCGGGGCAGCAGCCCTATCAGGGGGTGGTGCCGCTGGTGGATGGGCGCGGCCAGACGCTGGAAAAGCTCAGCGACGTGATCGAGCATTACATGCTGCAAAGCGAGCAACTGGATACCAAGCTGGTGCTGGCGGCCGATGACCGCATCGCGGCCGGCCTGCTGATCCAGCGCATTCCCCTGCAGGGCAAGGGCAACCTGTCGGGCGAGAGCGCCGTGCGCCGGGAGGAAGACCAGCTCGGCCAGAACGAGGACTACAACCGCATTGCTACCCTGGCGGCCAGCCTCCAGCGCGAGGAACTGCTGACGCTGGATGTCGATACCATCCTGCGTCGCCTGTTCTGGGAAGAGGACGTGCGCCGCTTCGAACCGCTGAAGGGCGAGCAGGGGCCGCACTTTGCCTGTACCTGTTCGCGCGAGCGGGTGAGCGGCATGCTGCGGTCCCTGGGCGAGCAGGAAGTGGCGTCCATCCTGACCGAGCAGGGGCAGGTGGAGGTCAGCTGCGATTTCTGCGGTACCCAGTACCGCTTCGATCCGGTGGATGCGGCGCAGGTGTTTCTGCAAGCGGCGGCGCAGCCGCAGGGTCCGTCGCGGCTGCAATAGTCCTCGGGTTCAGCCGGCGCGTGGTAGCAGCCGGGTGAATAGCTGGTGCTCGCAGCCCGGGTCGCTGCAGCGCTCGCAGTGCCAGCTTGCCCGGCCCAGGCCCCACGCGGGCGGATCGTCGGCCAGCGGCCGGCCCAACAGCCGGCCCAGTGGCCGCAGGGCCTGCTGGAGGCGGTCCTGGCCCTGGCCGTAGATGGTCAGGAAGGGCAGGCCGGCTGTCTGCAGCGCCTGGCGCAGCAGCGCGTCGGTGCGTTGGCGGATCTCGGGGCTGTCGCGGAACAGACCATCCGGCACCCAGGGCACATCCAGGCCCATGAGCAGGGTCAGGTCGTAGCCGCGCTGCCAGGCCAGGGCATCGGCCCAGAGTGCGTCGTCGTCGAAGTAGAGCGCGCTGTAGGCGGCCACCACCATGGCCGAGGTGTCGGCGATGACGATGTCGGCGTCGTCCGCCGCGGCCGCCTCGGCGATCAGCTCGGCCTGCCGGGTGGCCAGCGCGGCCTGCTCATGGGCCAGGGGGGCTCGGCCGGCCTGCTGGCACCACTGGCGCAGGTGCTCGTCAACTTGCCGACAGCGCAGGCCATGGCGGGCGGACAGGTGCCCGGCCAGCGTGCGGGTCAGCGTGGACTTGCCGGTGGATTCGCCACCGATGAGCGTGACGACAGGGGAGGCCACCGGTCAGGGGCGGCCGCTGGCGACCTGAACGAAAATTTCGTTGGGCTTGACCATGCCCAGTTCCCGGCGCGCCAGTTCCTCGACCATGTCCAGGCCCTCTTGCAGGTCCTGAACCTCGCTGGCCAGGCGCTCGTTGCGCGCCTGCGCCTCGCGGTTGGCCGCCTCGACGGTGGCCAGCTCGCGCTTGAGGGCTGCGACCTGGGGAACGCTGCCCCGCCCCAGCCAGAGCTGGGCATGGAAAACGAGCAGCAGGCCCAGCAGCAGAAACGGGATCAGGCGTCGGCCCATGGCGTGTCAGTGTAGCCTTGCCACGCACCGGCGCGGCACGCCGTTCGTCATCCCCTCAGGTTGTAGAACGCATCGCGCCCCGGGTACACGGCCACGTCGCCGAGGTCTTCCTCGATGCGCAGCAACTGGTTGTACTTGGCCATGCGGTCGGAACGGCTGAGCGAGCCGGTCTTGATCTGGCCGGCATTGGTGCCCACCGCGATGTCGGCGATGGTGTTGTCCTCGGTCTCGCCCGAGCGGTGGCTGATGACGGCGGTGTAGCCGGCGCGCTTGGCCATTTCGATGGCGGCGAAGGTCTCGGTCAGGGTGCCGATCTGGTTGATCTTGATCAGGATCGAGTTGGCGATGTGCTTGTCGATGCCTTCCTTGAGGATCTTGGTGTTGGTGACGAACAGGTCGTCGCCCACCAGCTGCACGTTCTTGCCCAGGCGCTCGGTCAGGATCTTCCAGCCGTCCCAGTCACCTTCGGCCATGCCATCCTCGATGCTCACGATGGGGTACTTGTCGCACCAGGCGGCGAGCATGTTGGTCCACTCTTCGGCGCTCAGCACCAGGCCTTCGCCGTCGAGGTGGTACTTGCCGTTCTTGTAGAACTCGCTGGAGGCGCAGTCCAGGCCCAGGGCGATCTGCTCGCCCGGGGTGTAGCCGGCGGCGCTGATGGCGTCGAGCAGCAGCTGCAGGGCGGCCTCGTGGCTGTCCACGTTCGGGGCGAAACCGCCTTCGTCACCGACGGCCACGCTCATGCCCTTGTCGTGGATGATCTTCTTGAGGGCGTGGAACACCTCGGCACCCCAGCGCAGGGCCTCGCGGAAGCTGGGTGCGCCCACGGGGATGATCATCAATTCCTGCAGATCGAGGTTGTTGTTGGCGTGTGCGCCGCCGTTGATGACGTTCATCATCGGCACCGGCATCTGCACGGCGCTCATGCCGCCGAAATAGCGGTACAGCGGCAGGCCGGCCTCTTCGGCGGCGGCACGGGCCACGGCCATGGAAACGGCCAGCATGGCGTTGGCGCCCAGGCGGCTCTTGTTCTCGGTGCCGTCCAGGTCGATCAGGGTCTTGTCCAGGAAGGCTTGCTCGGAGGCGTCCAGGCCCAGCACGGCTTCGCTGATCTCGGTGTTGATGTGCTCGACGGCCTTGAGCACGCCCTTGCCCAGGTAACGGCTCTTGTCGCCGTCACGCAGCTCGATGGCCTCGCGGCTGCCGGTGGAGGCGCCGGAGGGGACGGCGGCGCGACCCATCACGCCGGACTCCAGCAGGACGTCGCATTCGACGGTGGGGTTGCCGCGGCTGTCCAGCACTTCGCGGCCGACGATGTCAACGATGGCGCTCATGGTTTCCTTTCGATGTTTGCAATGGGGTGAGGTGTGTCGGTCTCAATTGAAATGGTCTTCGAGGAAGCCCTGGCGCTTGGTCACATCGTCCAGTGTGACCAGGGTTTCCAGGAGGGCCTGCATGTGCCTGAGCGGCACGGCGTTCGGACCATCGGACCAGGCCTCGGCCGGGTTCGGATGGGTCTCCATGAACAGGCCGGCCACGCCCACGGCCACACCGGCGCGGGCCAGCACGGGGACCATCTCCCGGGCGCCGCCGCTGGCCGAGCCCAGGCCGCCGGGCTTCTGCACCGAGTGGGTCACGTCGAACACCACGGGTGCGCCGCTCTTGCGCATCTCGGCCAGGCTGGTCATGTCGGCCACCAGGTTGTTGTAGCCGAAGCTGACGCCGCGCTCGCAGGCCAGGAAGCGGTCCTCGGACAGACCGGCTTCACGGGCGGCAGTGCGGGCCTTGTCAATGACATTGGCCATGTCCCAGGGCGCCAGGAACTGGCCTTTCTTGATGTTCACCGGCTTGCCCGACTGGGCAACGGCGCGGATGAAATCGGTCTGGCGGCACAGGAAGGCCGGCGTCTGCAGCACGTCGACCACACTGGCCACTTCGGCCACCTGGGCGGCTTCGTGCACGTCGGTGAGCACCGGCAGGCCGGTCTGGCGGCGCACCTCGTCGAGGATCTTCAGGCCGGCGTCCAGGCCGACGCCGCGCTGGCTGGTGCCCGAGGACCGGTTGGCCTTGTCGAAGGAACCCTTGTAGATCAGCGGGATGCCCAGGGCGGTGCAGATCTCCTTGAGCCGGCCGGCCACATCCAGTGACCGCTGCAGGCCCTCGATGGAGCAGGTGCCGGCGATCAGGAAGAAGCGGTGCGCCAGGCCAACGTCGAATCCGCAGAGTTTCATGGCCTTGCTGCCTCAGGTCTGGCGCGACTGCTGGTGGACCATCGCCGCCCTGATGAAGGCATTGAACAGCGGGTGACCGTCCCAGGGCGTGGACTTGAACTCGGGGTGGAACTGCACGCCGATGAACCAGGGGTGTACCTCGGACGGCAATTCGATGATTTCGGTCAGTTGCTCGCGCTGGGTGAGGGCCGAGATCACCAGGCCGGCCTTGCGCAACTGGTCGAGGTACTGCACGTTGGCCTCGTAGCGATGGCGGTGGCGCTCGGTCACCACGTCGCCGTAGATGCGGTGTGCCAGCGTGCCTGGCTGCACATCGGACGACTGTGCGCCCAGTCGCATCGTGCCGCCCAGATCGGAGTGTTCATCGCGCTGGTAAATGTTGCCGTCGGCGTCCTTCCACTCGGTGATCAGCGCGATCACCGGGTGCCGGCAGGTCGGATCGAACTCGGTGGAGTTGGCGCCGGCCAGGCCGGCCACGTGGCGGGCGTACTCGATGGTGGCCACCTGCATGCCCAGACAGATGCCGAGGTAGGGCACCTTGTTCTCGCGTGCAAAGCGTGCCGTGGAAATCTTGCCCTCGACGCCACGCGAGCCGAAGCCGCCTGGCACCAGAATCGCATCGTAGCCGCCCAGCTTCTCGCGGGCGTTGGCATCGGTGATGGTCTCGGAGTCGACGTGGTCGATTTTCACCCGGACATGGTTTTGCATGCCGCCGTGCTTGAGGGCCTCGTTGACCGACTTGTAGGCGTCGGAGAGATCGACGTATTTGCCGACCATGGCAATGCGGACCTCGCCCTGCGGGTGCTCGAACTCGTGCACCAGCGCATCCCAGCGCCTGAGGTTCGCCGGCGGCGTGTTCAGTCGCAGCTTGTCGCAGATCAGACCATCCAGGCCCTGCTCGTGCAGCATGCGCGGCACCTTGTAGATGGTGTCCACGTCCCACATCGAGATCACGCCCCACTCGGGCACGTTGGTGAACAGCGAGATTTTTTCCTGTTCCTCCTGCGGCACGGCGTGCTGGGCACGGCACAGCAGAGCGTCGGGCTGGATGCCGATTTCGCGCAGCTTCTGCACCGTGTGCTGCGTGGGTTTGGTCTTGAGCTCACCGGCCGTGGCGATCCAGGGCAGGTAGGTCAGGTGCACGAAGGCGGCGTTGTTGGGCCCCAGCTTGAGCGAGAGCTGACGCACAGCCTCCAGAAACGGCAGCGACTCGATGTCGCCCACCGTGCCGCCGACCTCGCAAATGGCCACGTCCACCGCGTCGGGCGTGCCGATGCCGGCACCGCGCTTGATGAATTCCTGGATTTCGTTGGTGACGTGCGGGATGACCTGCACGGTCTTGCCCAGGTAGTCGCCACGGCGTTCCTTTTCCAGCACGGACTGGTAGATGCGGCCCGTGGTGAAGTTGTTGGCCTGCTTCATGCGCGTTTCGATGAAACGCTCGTAGTGGCCCAGGTCGAGGTCGGTCTCCGCACCGTCGTCGGTCACAAAGACCTCGCCGTGCTGGAAAGGAGACATGGTGCCCGGATCGACGTTGATGTACGGATCGAGCTTGATGAGGGTGACTTTGAGGCCGCGCGATTCAAGAATGGCGGCCAGCGACGCCGAGGCGATGCCCTTGCCCAGGGAGGACACCACACCGCCGGTGACGAACACGAATTTGGTCATGACTCGGGCGAGCCGATTGCTCGCAGGAGGTGGAAAGGTGGATTATAAAGTCCGCCCATCTCCACCGGGCCTGAAGGGCGCCCGCCGCAGGTGCTGCGCGCGGGTCGCACCCTCAATTTGCCAGCACGCGGAAGATGAACGTGCGCTCCAGCGAGCGTGTGCTGCCAGGCACGCGGGCCACGGCCGTGATGCGGAATTCCTGGGTACTTCCGGAGCTGTTGTCGTAGCAGGTGGGGTAGCCACGGCACTGCTGGTAGATCATGCCGGAATCCTTGTCGATCCTGAGGTTGACCAGCAGGGAGTTGTAGGCACTGCCATCGGCCATGATGGGCTCGATGGTCATGCTGTACTCGACGGTTGTCCCCTTGGGCGGCTCAACCGAGGTGTCGATGGCCCAGTGCGACAGGGTGTGATCGCCGGGCTTGCGCAACGGGTTCAGTGTGCCGTATGCCGGGCTGTCTTCAGGGATGAAAACGCCGCTGGCGTCAACCTTGTCCAGCGGGTGGTAGCTTTCGCTGTCCATGAACTGCACGTCGGCCAGCGCGCCGCCGCTGGGGACCGGGTCTTTGTCGTCGGAGTCACCGCCACCGCAGGCGGTGAGTGAAAGGGCCAGCAGGGCGGGCAGGGTCAGGCGAGTCAGGCGTCGGTGCATGAGGGCGGGGTTCCATTGTCGGTTGGACACGGCATTATGACCAATGTGGTCCCGGCTTCCTATCGGGCCTGCCCCCCGGTGGGACGCAAGCTGCTACATTGCGCGCATGAACGATCTGGCTGGCAAACATCTGGTACTGGGACTGTCGGGCGGCATTGCGTGCTACAAGGCGGCCGAGTTGTGCCGTGCCCTGGTCAAGGCGGGGGCGAGCGTGCAGGTGGTGATGACCGAGGCGGCGGCCCACTTCATCACCCCCACGACCATGCAGGCGCTGTCGGGGCGTGCCGTGTTTTGCTCGCAGTGGGACGAGCGCCCGGCGGGTGGCGTGGACAACAGCATGGCGCACATCAACCTCAGCCGCGAGGCCGATGCCATCGTGGTGGCGCCGGCCAGTGCCGACTTCATGGCCAAGCTGATCCATGGCCGTGCCGACGATCTGCTGTCACTGATGTGCCTGGCGCGGCCCCTGGACCGGGTGCCGCTGCTGCTGGCGCCGGCCATGAACCGCGAGATGTGGGCGCATCCGGCGACACAGCGCAATGTGGCGCAACTGCGCGCCGATGGCGCGGTGGTGCTGGAGGTGGGCGTGGGCGAGCAGGCCTGTGGCGAGATCGGCGATGGCCGCATGCTCGAGCCGGATGAGCTGCTGTACGACGTGTCGCGCCTTTTCAGGCCCAAGGTGCTGGCTGGCCAGCAGGTGGTGGTCAGTGCCGGGCCGACCTTCGAGGCGATCGATCCGGTGCGGGGGCTGACCAACCTGTCCAGCGGCAAGATGGGCTTCGCCATTGCACGGGCGGCCCACGAGGCCGGTGCCAGCGTGACGCTGGTGGCGGGCCCGGTGAGCCTGCCGACGCCGCGTGGCGTGGAGCGGATCAACGTCAGGTCGGCGCTGGACATGCAGCGGGCGCTGAACGCGCTGACGCAGACGGCGACGGTGTTCATTTCCGCGGCTGCGGTGGCCGACTGGCGGCCGGCCAGCACCACCGACGAGAAAATCAAGAAGGACGGCTCGGGCCGGGTGCCCATCCTCGAGTTCGTCGAGAACCCCGACATCCTGGCGGGCATCGCTGCCACGCCGCGCGCGCGTTCCGGGGCGCTGTATTGCGTGGGCTTCGCGGCCGAGAGCCACGACCTGCTGGCGCACGCCCAGGCCAAGCGCGCGCGCAAGGGTGTGCCGCTGCTGGTGGGCAACATCGGCCCCGACACGTTTGGCCAGGATGACAACGCCTTGCTGCTGGTGGACGCGCACGGCACGAGCGAGTTGACGCGCGCCACCAAGCTGCAGCTGGCGCGGCAGTTGGTGGGCGAGATCGCGCGCCGCCTGCCGGGTGCCGCGGCCGGCTGACGCAGGACACGGGTGCTTGCCGGAGTCTCCGGAAGCGGCTTATCATCCGTAAATGCTTATTTACGGATAAATAAGCGCTTGGGCTTGATCCACTTGAGGGCACCGACATGCTGCAGCCGACCGACCGTTCCACTTCCCGCACCGCCTTCGATGTGCGCCGCCGCCGATGGCTGGGCTGGATGGCCGGTGGCGGGCTGGCGCTGGCGGGCCTGGCCGCGGTGCCTGAGGCGCGCGTTTTTGCTCAGCAGGTGCAGGACTTCATCGAGGGGCCGCCGATGCCGGACATCGCCCCGCGCCAGCTTTCACCCCACGTCTGGATGATCTACGCCAAGGACGGTTTCCCGAACCAGGAGAACCAGGGGATGATGGCCAACATTGTGTTTGTGGTGACGTCCAAGGGTGTCGTGGTGCTCGACTCGGGAGCCTCGCTGCAGATCGGCCAGATGGCGATCCGGATGATCGGCCGGGTGACGCCGCTGCCGGTGGTCGCGGTGTTCAACAGCCACTACCACGGCGACCATTGGCTGGGCAACCATGCGTTCGTCGAGGCCTATGGGCAGGATCTGCCGATCTATGCGCTGGCGCACACGCGCGAGCAGATCGCCGGTCATGAGGGCAACCTGTGGCGCAGCCTGATGGAGCGCTGGACCAACCAGGCCACCCTGGGTACCCGGGTGGTGGCGCCCAATCAGACGGTCACCCATGGCCAGACGCTGACATTTGGCGACGTGACCTTGCGCATGCACCACTACGGGCGTGCGCACACCCCGTCCGACCTGTGCGTGCAGGTGGTGCAGGACGGTGTGACCTATGTGGGCGACATCGCGATGGAAAACCGCATCGCCAACATCGACGACGGGTCCTACCCGGGCACGTTCAAGTACTACGAGGCCTTGCAGCAGGCGGCCGGCGGTCAGTTGTGGGTGCCCGGGCACGGGCATGCGCGCAAGGACCTGCTGGACACCTATGGGAGTTTCCTGAGCGGCATCTGGGAGGCGTGCGTGCAGGCGGTCCGGGACGGGGTGCCGCTGGAGGGGGCCAAGGCCCTGGTGCTCAAGGAGCCGCGTGTGGCGGCACGGGCGGCAACGATGGATGGCTTTGACAGCAACATCGGCAAGTACACGAGCCTGGCCTACCTCGAAGCCGAGAAGGAAGCGTTTTAAAGGACCCACCCCCCGTGGCGCGCCTTCGGCGCTTTGACGGGGAGCGCACCCTGCGGCCCGGCGGAGCCGGTTCCTCGGGTGTCCTGGTTGGGCGAGCGTTGCTCGCGGCGGGTTCTTGGGTACGATCCATTCTCGACGAATGAATCACCAACCCGCAAAAAGCACATGAGCGAACCGAACGCGACGGCCAGCGACAGGGCCAGCCCCAAGGATCTGCCTTCGGTTGACCGCCTGCTGCGCGATCCGGCGGTGCAGCTTCTGGTGGCCGAGCACGGCCACACCTGCGTCGCACGTGAAGTGCGTGCATTGGCTGATGAGCTGCGGGCGCGGGCCTTGCGCGGTGAGCTGGCACAGGGCGAGGTGACGCCACCGGCACTGGCCGATGCCGTGCAGCGCCGGGTCGCGGGGCGCATGGCACCGCGCATGCGCGCGGTGCTCAACCTGACGGGCACGGTCATCCACACCAACCTGGGCCGGGCGCTGCTGGCCGATGGCGCCTTGCGCCATCTGCTGGCCATGATGGCGGGACCGAACAACCTTGAGTACGACCTGGACAGCGGCGGGCGCGGTGACCGCGACACGATCGTCGAGGAACTGCTGACCACGATCACCGGCGCCGAGGCTGCCACGGTGGTCAACAACAACGCTGCCGCGGTGCTGCTGACGATCGCCGCGCTGGCGCGGGGCCGGGAGGTGATCGTCTCGCGCGGCGAGCTGGTGGAGATCGGCGGCGCTTTCCGCATGCCCGACGTGATGGCCAGTGCAGGTGCGCAGATGGTCGAGGTCGGCACGACCAACCGCACGCATCCGCACGATTACGAACGTGCCATCAACGAGCGCACCGCGCTGCTGATGAAGGTGCACACGAGCAACTATGCGGTGCAGGGTTTCACCTCGGCGGTGAGCGAGGCGGACCTGTGTGCGATCGCTCATGCGCGTGGCCTGCCGGTGGCGACCGACCTGGGCAGTGGTGCGCTGGTTGACCTGGCCCAGTGGGGCCTGCCGCACGAACCGATGCCACAGGAGATGCTGGCCGCGGGCTGTGACGTGGTGAGCTTCAGTGGCGACAAGCTGCTCGGCGGGCCGCAGGCCGGGCTGATCGTGGGCTCGCGCGAGGCGGTGGGGCGTATCCGCAAGTTCCCGATGAAGCGCGCCTTGCGCATGAGCAAGCTGCCGCTGGCGGCGCTGGAAGCGACGCTGATGCTCTACCTGCGCCCGGAGCGGCTCACGGACGACTTGCCCACGCTGCGCATGCTGACCCGTCCGCAGGACGAGGTGCGCCGCCAGGCGCAGGCGCTGCTGCCGGCCGTGGCGGCTGCCGTGGCACCGCGCTACCAGGTGACGGCGATCGACATGATGGGCCAGATCGGCTCGGGCTCGCTGCCGGTGGAGCGCCTGCGCTCGGCGGGGCTGGCTGTGGCACCGGTATCGTCCAGGGGTGTGGGGCGGGCGCTGGACGAGCTGGCCACGGCCTTGCGCCGCCTGCCAGTGCCGGTGATCGGCCGGGTCTCGGAAGACCGGTTGCTGCTCGACCTGCGCTGTCTGGCGCGCGACGAGGACCTGATGGGCCAAATGCCGGCGCTGCAGGCGGCGCTGGCCTGAGACCGGTTACCGGAGGACGGGATGATCATCGGGACCGCAGGCCACATCGACCATGGCAAGACGACGCTGGTGGCCGCGCTGACCGGCGTGAACACCGATCGGCTGCCCGAGGAAAGGCGGCGCGGCGTGAGCATCGAGCTCGGCTACGCCTTCATGGACGGGCCACATGGGCTGCGCATCGGCTTCATCGATGTGCCGGGTCACGAGCGCCTCGTGCACACCATGGTCTCCGGGGCCACCGGCATGGACATGGCCATGTTGCTGGTGGCGGCGGACGACGGTGTCATGCCGCAGACCCGCGAGCACCTGGCCGTGCTGTCGCTGCTGGGCATCCGGCACGGGCTGGTGGTGGTGACCAAATGCGACCGTGCCGACGAGGCACGGGTGGCGGCCGTGGCCGCCGAGGTGCGCGGGCTGATGGCGGACAGCACGCTGGCGGGGGCCGACGTGCGGTGCGTGTCCGCGCACACGGGGCAGGGCATCGATGCCCTGCGCGAGCACCTGTGGCAGGCCGCGGCCCGGCTGGGGCCGCACCGGCGTGTGGGTGATGCCTTCCGTCTGGCGGTGGATCGCAGCTTCACGCTATCGGGCATCGGGACCGTGGTGACGGGTACCGTGCATGCCGGCCATGTCCGCGTGGGGGATGAACTGGTGTGCGTGCCGGGTGGCCGCCGGATGCGGGTGCGCAGCCTTCATGCCCAGAACCGCGAAGTGACGCAGGCGCTGGCTGGCGAGCGCTGTGCGCTGGGGCTGGCCGGGGTGGAGCGAGAAGACATCTGGCGTGGCCAATGGCTGGCGGATCCGGCAGTGGCGCTGGAGACCGAACGGCTCGACGCACGGTTGACCCTGTGGCCGGGCGAATCGCACGCGCTGCGTTCGGGGACGCAGGTGCATGTCCACCTGGGGGCCGAGGATGTCCTCGCTTCGGTCGCGGTGCTGGAGCCGCAGGTGATCGAGCCCGGCGGCAGCGGAATGGTGCAGCTGGTGCTCAGGCGCCCCATGGGCGCCTGGCATGGCGACCGGCTGATCGTGCGGGACGCGTCGGCCTCCCGAACCCTGGCGGGCGCGACGGTGCTGGATCCGTTCGCGCCGACCCGTTACCGCCGCACCGCTGCCCGCCTGGCCATGTTGCGTGCATTGGAGGCCACCCAACCGGAGCAGCGGCTGGCCGACGCGCTGGCGAGTTCGCCGCAAGGCATCGATCTGCGGCGCTGGCAGGCCGCCCAGGGGCTGCTCGCGCTGCCTTCCGGGGACCATTTGCCGGACGTGTTGCGCGCCACCGAGGCCCAGGCCGACATGCTGCTCTCGGCGGCGGAGGCGGCGAATGCCGAAGCGCGGGTGCTGCAGATGCTGGCGGCGTTTCACGAGCGTCATCCGGACGAGCTCGGGCCGGATGCGGGGCGCCTGCGACGCCTGGCCTTGCCCCGTCTGCCCGAACCCTTGTGGCGCGCCCTGCTGGCGCGCGTGCGCGAACAGGGCAAGGTGTTGCTCAAGGGCGCGCTGGTGCACCTGCCCGAGCATGGCGTGCGTTTGTCCGAAACCGAGCAGCGCATCGCCCAGAAGGTGGCTCCGGCGCTGACCGGGGCGCGCTACGAAGGGGCCTGGGTGCGCGATCTGGCCCGTGCGGCGGCTGAACCCGACGCGCTGGTGCGCGCGACGCTCTCGCGCCTGGGCCAGCGCGGTGATTTGCATCAGGTGGTCAGGGACCTGTTCTACCCGCCGGCCACGATGGCCGAGCTGGCCACTCTGTGCCGCGCGGTGGCCGAGGCCCACGAGGGTGCGGTGCGGGCGGCCGACTACCGCGATGCCACCGGGCTGGGGCGCAAGCGCGCGATCCAGATCCTGGAGTATTTCGACCGGGTGGGGTTGCTGCGGCGTGTGGGCGATACGCACCATCTGCGGCGGGACTGCCAACTGTTCATGGAGGCAGGGTTATGATGCTGCGCACCGTGCCAGCACATGGAAGGGAAACGATCCTGGTGGGTCGGCCGGGCTTCAAACCCGGTGGGTGGCGCCATGCGCCGCCGGGTGGGTTCGACTCCCATTCTCTTCCGCCGTGGTCTTATGAACACTCCCCTGCGCCGCTGATGCGGCCTCTCCTCTCTCTTGCGCGGCGGCGCCGCTTGGAGAGGGGACGGCACCAGCGGCCTGGCAAAGCCTGTTCCGCGGTGCCCCTGGATGGGAGCACGGTGCTCTTTGCGGGGTGGTTTCATGCATAAAGGCTTGGACGCGCTGAGTTTTCTGCTGGGGCGGTGCTCGGTCGGTCCCAAGTACCTCGAAGCGCCGGCGCCCGATGACGGGGCCTTGTGCGTCATGACCGAGGCGGCGTTGCGTGCGCCGGACCATGGTGGTCTGGTGCCGTTCCGGTTCGCGCTGATCCGCGAGGAGGCCGCGCGGCAGCGGCTGGCGGATTTGTACGGCCAGGCAGCGCTGGCCGCCGGCAAGGATGCCGAGGCGGTCGAGCTGGACCGCCTGCGGGCGCTTGAGCCGCCGCTGCTGGTGGCGGTGATCGCGCGCATCGACGAGGCGCACCCGGTGGTTCCGGCGCACGAGCAGTGGATGGCCGTGGGTGGTGCGGTGGCCAATTTCCTCAATGCGGCCCACATGCTGGGTTATGGGGGCAAGATGCTCTCGGGTGCCAAGGCACAGGCACCGGAAGTGGCGGCGGCTTTCTGCGCCCCGGGGGAGACGCTGGTGGGCTGGATGGTGCTGGGCACACCACGCAAGCGCATGAACCCCAAGCCCGGCAAGCCCGATGCCGGCGACGTGCTGCGGCCATGGGCACCCTGACCGCGTGAGACGCCAGGCCACTACCGCATCATGGCCACGCCCTTGATCTGGGCGTAGAGGCGGCAGTCCGGCGCAATGCCCAGCCGCTCGCAGGACAGCCGCGTGATGCGCGAGAGCAGGCGCGTGCCGGCATCGGCAGGCCCCAGGTGCAGGCTGACCAGCACCTGGCCGGGCACGTCGTCGGTGACGGCAACCACCCGCGCGGGCAGGGCGTTGAGGATGCTGGACTGGGCGGGGGGCTGCAGCGAGAGGCTGACGTCGCGTGCCTGGATGCGCACCCTCATCCGCGTGCCCGTGGCCGGTGGGGTGCCAAGGGCGTGAGGCGCCAACAGGGTGCCGCCATCGAAGTGCAGTTGGCACAGGCTGGGGTCGTCGAACGGCGCCCCGACCACGGCCTCGACCAGTGCGGCGGCCTGGTCGCCCTGGGCCAGCGGCAGGTCGGACCGGGCCATCAGCGCGGCCACCGGGCCCTGTGCGCGGACCCGGCCCTGCTCGAGTACCACCAGGTGGTCGGCCAGCCGGGCGACTTCATCGATCGAGTGGGTGACGTACACGACAGGGATGTCCAGCCGCGCGTGCATCTGTTCCAGCCAGGGCAGGATTTCGGTCTTGCGCGCCGCGTCCAGCCCGGCCAGGGGCTCGTCCATCAGCAGCACATGCGGGCTGGCGGCCAGGGCGCGGGCGATGGCCACACGCTGGCGCTCTCCGCCCGAGAGCTCGTGCGGCCGCCGCGCCAGCAGGTGCCGGATGCCCAGCAGGTCCAGGCCGTGGTCCCAGCCGTGGCGGCGTTCGCCGGCCGGTGTGCGGTCGTGGCCGAAGCGCAGGTTGCCTGCCACCGTGAGGTGGTCGAACAGACTGGCTTCCTGGAACACGACGCCCACGGCGCGTCGGTGCACCGGCAGGAAGACGCCCTGCCGGCTGTCCTGCCAGACCCGGTCGCCGATGGCGACCCGGGCGCGGGCCTGACGTTCCAGGCCGGCCAGCACGCGCAGACAGGTGGTCTTGCCACAGCCTGAGTGGCCGAACAGCGCGGTGATGCCGCGTCCGGGCAGCACCAGATCGACGTCGAGCGTGAAGCCCTGGCGCGTCAGGTGGGCCTGGAACTGCAGCGGGCCGCTCATGCGCGGGCGCGCCGCGCGGTGCGGGCGTTGTGGATCTGCAGCAGCATCAGCACGGAAAAGGCAAAGACGAGCATGACGGCGGCCAGACGGTGCGCGTCGGCGTATTCGAGCGCTTCCACGTGGTCGTAGATCTGCACCGACACCACGCGCGTGACGCCGGGGATGTTGCCGCCGACCATCAGCACCACGCCGAATTCGCCGACCGTGTGGGCGAAGCTCATGATGCAACCGGTGATCAGGCCGGGCCGGCACAGCGGCAGCACGACGCGAAAGAAGCTGTCCAGCGGCGAGGCGCGCAGTGTGGCTGCGACTTCCAGCGGACGGCTGCCCAGGGCCTGCATGGCATTGAGGATGGGCTGCACCATGAAGGGCAGCGAGTAGAACACCGAGGCCACGACCAGGCCTTCGAAGGTGAAGGGCAGGGTGGGCAGGCCGATGGCCTGCATCCATTGCCCGATGGGGCCCATGGGGCCGAGGATGACCAGCAGGTAAAAGCCCAGCACCGACGGTGGCAGCACCAGCGGCAGGGTGACCAGCGCACCGACCGGCCGTGTGAGCCACGAGCGCGAGCGCGTCAGCCACCAGGCCAGCGGCGTGCCCAGCACCAGCAGGATCAGCGTGGTCAGGGCAGCGACCTTGAGCGTCAGCCAGATGGCCTGGAGGTTGTCGGGCGAGAGGAACACACGAAGAGGACGATGAACCGCGGAAGCCGCGTCAGCGGTGCGTGGGGGTGTTCTCAAAGATCATAGCCGTAGGAGCGGATCAGATCCTTGATGTTCGGGCTTTGCAACAGCTTCATCAGCGCGATGGCGGCTTCGTTCCGTTCGCCGCGCTTGAGGATGATGGCGTCCTGGCGGATGGCGTCGTAGTGCGCTTGCGGGATGACCCACATGGAGCCTTCCCTGAGCCTGCCCTCGCTGAGTACCTGCGACAGGGCGACGAAGCCGATGTCGGCGTTGCCGGTCTTCACGAAGTGGTAGGTCTGGCCGATGCTCTCGCCCTGCACCAGCCTGGGCTTGAGCACTTCGGCCACGCCCAGCCTGTCCATCACCTGTACGGCCGCGGCGCCGTACGGGGCGGTCTTGGGGTTGGCAAGGGCCACCTTGCGGATCTGCGGTGATGTCAGGGCCTTGCCCTTGTTGTCCACTTTGGCGGGGTCGACCGACCACAGCACCAGCTTGCCC
>Ga0265293_10004488_pt1 | contig 24526 bp, 22 predicted proteins | sample Munlanlewell138R_FD_192505 | JGI IMG/M metagenome (GOLD analysis project Ga0265293, IMG submission 192505) | Leachate microbial communities from a municipal landfill in Southern Ontario, Canada - Leachate well 138R | ecosystem: Engineered > Solid waste > Landfill > Unclassified | place: Canada...
AGGACTACTCGAAGGAGAGCATCCTTGAGTGGTACCTGAACCAGATCTCCTACGCGGACCGCTATGTCGGTATCGAAGCGGCTGCGCAGGGCTACTTCCGGAAAAGCGCGAAGGACCTCACGCTGGGCGAGGCCGCGCTCCTGGCCGGCATCCCGCAGGCGCCGACCGACTACCACCCCCGCCTCAACTGTGTGATGGACGAGAGTGCCGGCACCTGCGTGACGGACGAGCTCGGCCGCACCACCGTGACCGGCGCGGCCAAGGAGCGCCAGGAAGCGGTGCTCGACCTGATGGTCGCACACAAGCGAGCGACGCCCGAGGAAGCGGCCGCGGCCAAACAGGAAGAACTGAAGGTCTTCCAGATTTCCAACCCCATCAAGGCGGCAGCCTGGATCGATAACCAGGTTCAGCCACGGCTGGTGCGGATGTGCGAAGCGGGGCTGCTGCCGAAGTACGAAGGGGCCACCGACTGTGCGGACAGTGTGAGCTCGTCCGGGTACAACGTGACGACCACCCTGGATGTCTCGTTGACCGAGACAGCGATGGAGATGGCCCGGGGCATGATTGCCACCGGTATCGAGCTCGGCTGCGAATGCCACAACGCCGCGATCGCTACGATCGAGCCTTCGACCGGCCAGATCATCATCTACGCGCCGAACATCGACCCGACGTATGTGTCCGATCCACGTGTTGCGGGCGCGATCGACCAGCTCGTGGAGATCAACCAGCCCGGCTCGTCGCTCAAGCCGGCCATCTACCTGACGTGGATGGACCGCCTGAACAAGGCTCCTCTGAGCACGTTCTGGGACACAAGCCCGCTCACGCTGGATGGGGTATCGATCACTAACCCGCGCTCGGGTGGTGGTAGCGAGGGGCTGATCACGGCGCGGGCCGGGCTCGGTGGCTCGCAGAACGTACCCTCGTTCCGGGCAGCGCAGGAAGCCGGGACAGAGAACGTCATCGACATCACGAACCGGCTCGGGATCACCACGCTGGCGCAGGGCTTCGACCCCACGTTCTATTCGCACGAAGACGTCTACTACGGCCCGTCGATCGCCACCGGTGGCGCGAACATCCGCGCCATCGATATGGCCTACATGGACGCGACCATCGCCAACATGGGGATGATGGTCGGGGTTCCGCACTACGCGAAAGAGATCGACCTCAACAACCTGAAGCAGACATCGACCGACGACTGGAACCAGGCGATGGAGCAAAAGATCGCGTTCCAGAAGGGCCACATTCGCCTGCCCGGGACCCGCGAGCTGGACCCTGTGGTGGTGCTCCGAGTGGAGGATGCGCAGGGCAACGTGGTGTATGACCACGAGACTGCGGGTGACCTGGTGCGCCAGGAGACGATCAACCCCGGCTCGGTCTGGCTGCTGCACAGCATCATGTCGGACTGCACCGCCCGCTTCATCATCTGGGGTTGCGGCAGCAGCAACAGCGACCTGGGCCTGGACTTCGTGACGCTGGACGGCGTGAAGGTGCCGAGCGGCGTGAAGACAGGCACGCAGCAGGGGCCACTGAGCGCCGTGGACACGCTCGAGACGTGGATGACCGGCTATACGCGCTACGCGGCGACGGCAGTCTGGGTTGGCAACGCGACGAATGAGCTCGTCAACGATCGCTCCTTTGCCGCGGCCAACACGACCAGCCGCCTCTGGAAGACGTGGATGGGGACCTACCACTCCCACCTCCAGGCGCAGGGCGTTTTCTCCGAGCCGGCCGGGTTCGACGACCTTCGCCCGGCGAACGTGGCATTCCGCGGGTTCGCGACCCCGACGACCGACCGTGTGTTCGGGGGCAAGGGAGGCTGCGACCAGGTGGTGTCGGGCTGGGTCCGCACCGACGTCACGTACGAATCGGAATGTCACTCTGTCGAGGTCGACAGCCGCAACGGGCTCCTGGCGAGCGACGCGACGCCGGCCCAGTACCGCGTGAGCCGCAAATTTGTGAAGCTGCCCGCCTTCAAGCCGGACCTGGCAATTGCGCTCGCGCGGGCACGGAACATCCCGGTTGCACCGACGGACCGTTCCACAGGGCAGACCGCCGTCGCCATCAGCAGCCCCACCAACGGGAAGACCGTGAGCGGACGGACGCAGGTCGTCGGCGCGATCAGCATCCCCGGGCTGCGGAACTGGAGCCTCGAAATCGGGGCCGGCGCGAACCCCTCCGAGTGGCGGAGCATCGGTTCCGGGAGCGAGGTCGCGGACGGTGTGCTCGGCGAGTTCAACGCCAACGACCTCGAAGAGGGCGTGTACACCATCCGGCTCACGGCGGACACGACGAGCGTCGGCGAACTGACGACGACGGTCACCATCAACGTTGCGAAGGGCAAGCCAGACGCCTCGCCGAGTCCCTCGCCGGGCGGCGGTACGCCAACCCCGGGCGACGCAACCGTGACCCCGACACCACCCGGTACGCAGACGCCGCCGCCAAACGAGAACGACTGATCCAATCGACGAGGGAGGGCCTGCCTCCCTCGTTCTCGTCCCACTATCGCCCGGTAACCATGAGTCCGTAGAATCCCGCCCAATACGGAGGTGGTATGCGCATCCTCGTAACGGGCGGGGCCGGGTACATCGGCAGCGTCCTCGTACCAAAACTCCTTGCCCGCGGACACCAGGTTCGTGTGCTCGACCGCATGTTCTGGGGGCTCCCGCATTACGCGGAGGAGCCCGGTGTGGAACTCGTGAATGCCGACGTCCGGCGTATCCCGGAGGGGGCGTTCGATGGCGTGGATGCAGTGGACCACCTGGCCGGCTTCTCGAACGATCCGACGAGCGAGTACAGCCCTGACGCGAACTGGCAGATGAATGCGGTGGCCACTCGGACGATCGCACGGCTCTGCCGCGAGACTGGGGTGCGGCGCCTCGTGTTCGGCAGTTCGTGCTCCCTCTACGACGGGCTCGATGCTGCACACCTGCTCGATGAGCAGGTCAGCGTGCACCCTCGCGGGGCATATGCCACCTCCAAGCACTACTCGGAAACGGCACTCCTCGAAGAGGCCGCGAGCGGTGACTTCGAGCCCGTCATCCTGCGGCAGGCCACAGTCTTCGGCCCCTCGCCGCGCATGCGGTTCGACCTCGTGGTGAACTCCTTCGTCAAGGATGCGCTGGTCCGGCAGCGCCTTATCCTGCACGGCGGCGGGCGCATGTACCGCCCGCTGATTAGCGTGAATGACCTCGCGGATGCGCACGTGGCTTGCCTGGAGGCGCCTCCGGAGCTCGTCGCGGGGGAGACGTTCAACGCGGTCCAGGAGAACTACCAGGTGCGCGATCTCGCGGAGGTGGTGGCGGCGGCACTGGTGCGGCTCGGGAAGCCCGTGGCACTGGAGGACGGGCCACTGCCGAGCATCGTGCGAAACTACCGGTGTTCCGGCGACAAGCTGCGCGAGCGGCTCGGCCTGGATTTCGCCACAACACCGGCGATAGCAGTGGCGCGGTTGGTGGAGGTCTATGAGCGGATCCCGGTCGAGCAACTCGGTCACCCGAAGTACTACAACATCGCGTGGATGGAACTGCTCGAATCGGTGCGGCCCGCCTACCAAGCGATGCAAAACATCTTCGAACCGATCGAGGAGTGAGGCGCTGTGCCATGGCCACTACATAGTGCCTGGCTTTGCGTACGTGAACGGCCATCTTCATGCCACTTCGGCCCTCCACAGTAAGCAGCTCGAAAAAGACATGAGGAACTCATCCTCCCGAAGGGACACCTATGGACATCACCGTAACGCCCACGAAACTTGCTGGCGTCCTCATCATCGACACCGACTTCTTTCGCGACGATCGCGGCTTTTTCATCGAGGCGTACCACAGGCAGCGATTCATCGAGCACGGCATCGATTATGAATTCGTGCAAGACAACCACTCCCGTTCCGGGGCGAAAGTGCTACGCGGGTTCCACTACCAGGACATGACCGCGCCAATGGCAAAGCTGGTCCGCTGTACGGTTGGCGCCATCCTCGACGTTGCCGTCGATCTGCGCGTCGGCTCACCCACGTTCGGGCAGTGGGCCGGAGTGGAACTCACCGCCGAGAATATGCGTCAGCTGCTCGTGCCGGAAGGCTTCGGGCACGCCTTCGCCACGCTCTCCGAGGTCGCCGAGGTGCACTACAAGTGCGGCGGCTACTATACGCCGCCATCGGAAGGCACCGTGGCATGGAACGACCCGGATATCGGCGTGGAGTGGCCCTATGACGACCCGGTTGTGTCCGCACGCGACGCCCAGGGGACGAGCCTCCAGGAGTACCTGAAGAACCCGGCCTTCCGTTTCGGTTCGAAGTAACCCCAGGTAGACCGAGGACGGGGTATTCTTCCCGCAATGGAGCGGGTACTACGTCCTTTGCTGTTTGTCCGCGTGTTCGGTGCGGCCGTCGTTGGCGCCGCAATGCTCGTGGCTGCCTGTGGCGGCACGTCGATTGCTCCTGACACAGGCGTGCAGGCGACGCTAACCGCCCCGGCGGCATCGAGCACTCCGGCTACTGAAGGGTCGCCCAGCACCGCGCCCGTGGTGGAACCGCCAGCCCGGCTCGGAAGCCCCACGGGCCGGCCGCACACTGCGAAGCCGCCAGACTTTGAGGCAGTGCCGGGTGCGACCGCCGACTTTGGAACGCTCGGCCAGAGTGTTTATCGCGTGGAGATGCCCGCGGACTGGAACAAGAAGCTCGTGCTCTACGCCCACGGTGTGCGGCTGAACACCACGGAGCTGAGTGTCACGAGCCCCGAACGCGCTCTGCGCGAGGCCTGGATCGCGGAAGGATATGCGTGGGCGGCGAGCTCCTACAGCGAAAACGAGTACGTCCCCGGTATCGGAGCTGACGACACACTCGCGTTGCTCGACTTCGTAGCCGAGAAGTACGGCGAACCAGAAGCCGTCTACCTGTACGGCGTTTCCATGGGTGGGCACGTCACTGCTCTGCTGCTGGAGCATTACCCGGAGCGCTTCGATGGCGCGCTGGCGGTGTGCGGTGCAATGGGCGGACAGGAGCAGATCGACTATCTGCTCGCGTGGGGGATGGCTGCAGAGTACATCAGCGGCGTCGAACTGCCGATAGGCGGCGGGGTCGCGGCGATGGCAGCGGCGCTCACACAGCGAGTCACCGCGCAACTCGGCACCCCCGATGCACCCACCGCGAAGGGGAAGCAGTTCCAGAGCGTCGCCCGCGAACTCTCCGGCGGGGCACGGCCATTCTTTTACGAAGGCATCCTGGAGCACTACAGCCTCAACTTTGGGCTGCTACTGATCGACCCGAATCGCACGAGCCTCATCGGGCGGGCAGCCACGAACGCCGGCGTGGAGTACGGCATCGATGACGCACTGGGCATCAGCGATGCCCAGTTGAACGAGGGCATCCGCAGGCTGGAGGCGGACCCGGCGGTACGTGACCCACAGGCATACCCGGACGCCGTGCCCACCACGGGCCGCATCGAAGACCCACTCCTGACCCTTCACAACACCGGCGACCTGTTCGTGCCCATCACACACGAGGTGTCCTACCTGGAGAAAGTTACCGCCGAGGGAAACGCGGACCTGCTGGTGCAGCGCGCAATACGCGCGCCCGGTCACTGCCAGTTCTCCGACGAGGAGCTGCTGACCGCCTGGAGCGACCTACAGGCGTGGGTCGAAGATGGCGAGCGGCCGCGAGGCGATGACTTCTCGGACAGCCTCGCAGACGCGGGGCGGGAGTGGACGGTGCCGCTGCGGCCGGGCGACCCGGGCACGCCGTGAGGCGGCCGGGATAGCGCGCAACCGTTTGTGAAAACTGGTACGATATCTCCGAACTCCGTGGCGAGGAGGTCTTCGTGGCCTACAAGATTATTGAGACGTGTATCGGCTGTACGGCCTGCACGAAGCGCTGCCCAACCAACGCCATCACTGGCGAGCGGAACGAGCTACACATCATCGATCCAACGCTCTGCATCGACTGCGGGGCGTGCGGGGTCGTTTGCCCTCCGGAGGCGATCCTCGATACCTACGGCGAAGTCTGCCGCGGGCTCAAGAAGAACGACTGGCCGAAGGCCGTCGTTATCGAAGAGAAGTGCATCGGCTCCGGTTGCGAACTCTGCATCAACATCTGTCCCTTCGATGCGCTGAGCCTTCAGCACACGGACCGCATCGACGACTTCTTCGGCGTCAGCACGGTGGACGAAAAGAAGTGCACGGGCTGCCGGCTGTGCGAAGACGTCTGCGGTTGGGACGCCATCCACATTTTCCCGCTTAAGCACGAGATGCTGAAGGACTGGAGCGAGCTTTCGCCCGAAGAGCAGGTGCTCGTGAAGCAAGCCCGTGCACCCATGACGATCTAGCTGTTCGCCAAGAACACACCCCGGCGGCTCCTCGAACGAGGAGCCGTTTCTTATTGGCCCGCCGACGTGCCGCCAGAGAGATCGTCGATCTTTTTCGCGAGGTTGACGTCGCGCTCGCTCACGCCACCGACGTCGTGGGAATTGAGGCGGATATCGACCGTGTTGTAGACAATCCGGAGGTCAGGGTGGTGATTCATGACCTCCGCAGCCATGGCGACCTTCGTTACGAATCCCATGGCGGCGATGTGGTCCTTGAATTTGAACTGCCGCACCAGGCTGTCTCCATCCGCGGCCCAGTTCGGAAGTCCTCCAAGTGCGTCCTGGATCTGTTCCGCCGTATACTTCCCGGCCATCTGCACGCCTCCTTGACGCAAAACCGGTGTGTAGCGCTCCGCAGGCATACTATGTGAGGCTGAATGGGTTGGAAACAGTCAGCGCCACGCCGGTTCAACCGCCGGCACTTTCTCGGTGCGGCGGGAGCCCTCGCCGGGGCCGCCGGGTTGTCGGCGCTCTCCTGTAGCGGCGGAGGGAATGGCTCCGGCCAGGGCGGACCGATCCCGGGACTGACCCGCGAAACGGGCGACGACGAGACCGTAACGGTCGCCGCCACCCGGCCGGCACTCAGCGAACGGCACGGCGAAACCCTCCGCTACACCGGCTACGTCGCGGGGGATGGCGTCTTCGACCCGCACAAGACGCAGGCGGCACCGTTCTACGGGCAGCAGGCGCTCGTCTTGAGCCGCCTCCTGAACTACGCGAGCCAGACCGAAGGCATCATCGTTCCGGACCTGGCCCAGGCGCTGCCCGAGCAGCCTGACGCGCAGACGCTCATCTTCCGGCTGCGCCCCGATGCACGTTGGCACGAACTCGAACCACTGAACGGCCGGCCCGTGACCGCCGAGGATGTCCGCTTCAGCATCCAACGGCAGATCGAGGGCGACACGAGCTTCGTGCGGAAGGGCCGTTGGCTCGTTGTCGAGAGTGTCGAAGCAGTCAGCACAACCGAAGTCAAGGTGAAGTTGACGACTCCCTTCGCGAACGCGATGGGCCTGTTCGCCGATGTGAACTCGTTCGTCGTCGCGCCGGAATCTGAATTCGGGCCCAGCAGCCAGGTGGGGAGCGGTCCGTTCCAGTGGGTGGAATGGAACGAAGGCACCTTCGCGAGCGTGGCGCGCAACCCGGTATGGCACGGCGGTGACCAGCGCCCGTACCTCGATGGCATCGAACTCCGGCACCCGAAGGACGCATCGGATATCGAAGCGGGGCTTCGGACGAAGAAGCTCGACGTGGTGTTTGTAGGCCGCCAACAGGCCGACCACCTGATGAAGAACATCACGCAGCTCGTTGAGACGAACCAGGGGCATTCGCTCTATTTCGGGTCGCGATTCTTCCTTACGCAGCCACCCTACGATGACCCCCGCTTCCGGGGCGCCATCTCCATTGCGCTCGACCGCAGGGAGATGGTCGACCGCTTCTTCGCCGGATCGGGCGACATCAACCCCTGGGTGAGCTGGCCGATGACGCGTTGGAGCCTCCCGCAGTCGGAGCTCACAAACTTCCCCGGCTACCGCGCTGGTGCGGGCGGTCGTGATGTCGACATCGCCGAGGCGAAAGAGATGCTGGCAGCGTTCGCATCGGAAAAGACGGTGCCTTCGGAGAATGCACTCTTCGTAGAAGCGGCAGCAGAGACGAACCTCGGTCTTGGCTCGCTCATCAAGGAACAGCTCGCGAGGACTCTCGGACTGAACGTGACGGTGACGCCGCTTGCCATCGGTGACCTCATCAAGAAGATGATCGCGCAGGAAGCGCCGTGGGTCGCCGGGCCCGATGTGGGCTGGGTCGACCTGGACGACTGGGTCTACCCGTACTTCCATAGCGCTGGGTCGAACAACAGCTTCCCGGTGCGTGACAGCGACCTCGATGCGCTCATCGAGTCGCAGCGAATCGAAACGGACGAAGCGAAACGCCGGCAGACCGGGTTCGAGATTCAGCGGAAGATCCTCAACCTGCACGCCGGGCTGAACTTCGTCAGCGAACGCGTGATTGCATTGCAGTGGCCCTATGTGCGGGACTTTCCCATCGACGCCGCCGACGGCTACCAGCACCGCTTCGCAGACTGCTGGATCGACCGCTCAGACGAAACCTTCCGGGGCCGTTAGCGCCCCCGGCGCGGCGGTGCGGGCTTCGCTTCCATCGCGCGCCCCAGGCGGTAATGCGGTGCGAGGATGCGGACCACAGAGCCTGCACGCGGGTCCACGATGCGGGCAACGATACGCGGATGCGCGCTCCGCAGCTCATCGTCGCTGCGGTCGGTCGTCACCACGGTAGGCAACCCGGCAACCGTCCTGTAGTTGACGATCTGGTAGAGCTTTTCCTGTGCCCATTGGGACGAAGCGTGGGCGCCAAGGTCGTCCAGCACGAGCAGCCCAGCGTTTCGCACCTGCTCGAAGAGCTCGTCGTAGCCGACGTCTTTGCCGGGCGCGAAGGATGCACGCAGGTGGTCGAGCAGATCGGGGACGACCGCGAAGAAGACCGACTGGCCGTCGCCAAGGACGCGGTTCGCGATAGCAGCGGCGAGGTGCGTCTTGCCGCAGCCGTTCGCGCCCTGCAGGACAAACCAACCGCCGGGAGCCTCGGCGAAGTCGCGGGCGGCAGCGGAGGCCGCTTCGAGCGAGTGGCGCTCTTCCGGGCGCAGTCCCGCGCCGCGCAGGTCGAAGTCGCGGAACTGCATTTCCGCGAGGCGCTCGCGGGCCATCCCGCCGACCTGCCGGTACTGGCCATCCGCGGCGCCCTGGAGCACCACTACCTGAGAAAGGCGTTCGTCGGTGAGGCGGGTGGCGATGCGGTCTTCGAGCGCCTGTGGCCGAACGGAGCAGGTGAAAACCGTTGGCAGTTCGGCGTTGTAGCGCTGGTTGAGGATCTGGAAGAGCTTTTCCTTCGCCCAGGGCGTGCCAGAAATCGCGTCGATGTCATCGAGCAGCAGAAGCGGCGTGCTTTTCACCTGTTCGAACAGGGTGTCGAAGCTTGCCTCCTCTTCCTCCGCGTTGTAGCTCGCGCGAAGGTGGTCGAGGAGGTCGGGCACCACCATGAAAACGGCGGGCTGCCCGAGTTCGATGCGACGATTGGCGATGCCCGCCGCGAGGTGCGTCTTGCCGCTCCCGCTCGGGCCACTGAGCACGAGCCAGCCCGTAGGTGACTCAGCGTAGGCGATCGCCGCCTCCATCGCCCGGGCAAACCAGGGGCTCGCACCATCGCGGCCAGCGGGGTCGAGGCTGGCAAGGGTGAAGCGCGTCAGCGAGCCGAGGTTGCTCAGCCGTTCGAGACGGCTGCGCCGTGTCTCGGGCTCCTCGGCGAGTGCACAGTCGCAGGGTTCAGCGCGGCCGAAGAGCGGGTCATCGAGCGCGCGCTGACGGCGTACGAAGCCGGCGCCACCGCAGATCTGGCACTCATCGCTTTCGTCAGCGGCTCCAGGGTCATCGCTGGCCGGTGATGCCTCCAATCGCGCCGCCAAGATAGCGTCGCTTCCTCTCTTCGAAAGAATCTCGTCCAGGCGCTTCATAGCCACGGCCCTCCTGGGCCCAGTTTTGCAGGATGCGTTCAATGTAGCGCCAGCTTCGGCGGTTGAGTTCGGCCGCTTCGCGGAAGGCCTCCTCGATCCACTCTGGCGGATAGTCGTCGATGGCCATCAGCAGGCGCTCACCGACGAGCGGCGTGACCGTCCCGATGTTCTCTTCGTAGAGCCGGAAGATGCCCGGGCGCTGCTCCTGCTCAACGGGCAGCACAACGGTCTGCGGGCGCAGTTTCAGCTCGCCGGCGCGGGCACGGGCCACCACGCGGCGGGAGCCGGGGTTATTGATGAAGTAGACCATCTCCTCGCCGCGTTCGCCGGCGAGCCGGAGCGCGAGCAGTGCGCCAAGTTCGCGGCAGCGTTCGAGGCCTCGTTCGAGACCCGGGCGACCGGCGCCAGTTGCTTCGAAGGACAGGCGAGCCGCCGCGACCTCCCAGACCTGCGAAGCTGTCACGAAGCGTGCATGGCCGCGCTGTTCCTGCACGAGGCGGGAGACCCAGAGGAACGCGAGCAGATCGCCCGCTTCTCGTAGCTGCGGGAGGACGCCGGTGAAGAACATGTTCGGGAGGACAGTGCCCTTTCCGACCGCCGGGAAGCCGTCGATTGGCGTGTTGGAGGTCATACGGGCGGCTCGTCGGTGCGCAGGACCCAATCCTCGAACTTGGCAAACTGCTCGCGGAAGCGCAGCTCCACTGCGCCTGTCGGGCCGTTGCGGTGCTTCGCCACATGGACCTGCGCGACCCCTTTGGGGTAGGTGCTCTCCGGCAGTTCCGGGTGCTGTGCGGCCCACTGCTCTGGCGTGACGTAGAGCTCCTCGCGGCTGAGGAACATGACGACGTCGGCGTCCTGTTCGATTGAGCCCGAATCCCGCAGGTCGGAAAGCATCGGCACGCGCGGGTGGCGGTTCTCGATGGCGCGCGAGAGCTGCGCCAGGGCAATGACCGGGACGTCCAGTTCGCGTGCCAGGCCCTTGAGCGTCCGCGAAATGTGACTGATCTCCTGTACGCGGTTCTCCCGCCCCGACGCGGACTCGCCCTGCATGAGCTGGAGGTAGTCGATGATGATGAGGTCCAGCCCACGCTCCCCGGCGAGGCGCCGGGCTTTTGCCCGGAGCTGAGCCGCGGTCAGCACCGGCGTATCGTCGAACCAGATGTTCGCTTCCGAAAGGAGACCGGAGGCGCGGATGATGCGGCGCTCCTCGAGTTCGGACTGCTGGCCGAGTCGCAGGCGAGTCGAATCGACGCGGGATTCAGCGGAGAGCAGGCGGACGGCAAGTTGCTCGCTCGACATTTCGAGCGAGAAGAACACCACGTTCGCCTGCTGGTTGATCGCTGCGTTCCGCGCGATGCCGAGCGCGAAGCTCGACTTACCGACGCTCGGGCGAGCGCCAACGATGACGAGGTCGGACCGTTTCATCCCGCCGAGCAGCGTGTCGAGGTCGTTGTAGCCAGTGTGGATCGCCGCCATCTCGCGGCGTTCGGCCGCCTCAGCGTCGACGTCGAGATAGGCCTGCAGGAGCTGACTGATATGGACGAAGTCGCGGAAGTTCTCGCCGCCGCGAAGGCGCTGGATCAGCTCTTCGGAGCGCGAGAAGACCGACTCGATCTCCGGTGGCGCTTCGTAGGCCATCTGCATAATGCCGGTGGCAGCGTGGATCAGGCCTCGGTAGGTGGCATCCCGCTTGACGATGCGCGCATAGAAGGCGACGCCGAGGCTTGTCGGCAATCGGCGAATGGTCTCCGCGAGGTACGTCTGGCCGCCGACTTCTTCGAGCTGGCCCCGGCGGGCGAGTTCGTGGGCGACGGTGATCTGGTTGATCGCGTCGTCGCGTTCCCAGAGGGCGAGACAGGCCTCGTAGATCCAGCCGTTCTTCTCGCGGAAGAAGTCTTCGCCCTTGAGGATGGGCGCCACCTGGTAGATCGCTTCGGAATCGACGAGAAGGGCAGCGACTACCGCCTCTTCGGCCTCGATGTCATGGGGTGGGAGCCGTTCGAGTGCAAGCGTCATGCGAAGGAGGGACCGAACCGGACCCGAAGGTCAACGGGGCGAACGAGCGCGCAGTCCCGGTCACCTCCCTTCGCGAGCTAGGCTTCGGTCTCAGCGTCGTCGGCCGACTCGGCCGCTGCTTCAGCCTCGGCAGCGGCAGCAGCAGCGGCTTCACGCTGGCCCTGCTGGTAGGCAGCGGCAGCGGCGGCCTTCTCCTCTGCCTCGCGTTCCGCTGCAGCCTCCGCTTCGAGCCGTTCGACGATCGCCTTCGAAGCCTCGTCGGGCACGACGTCGACGGTCACCGGGATGGAGACGTTGCGGGTGAACTTGATCGTGACTTCGCGGCTGCCAAGTTCGCGGATGGGCTCCGGCAGGAGGACCATATGCGACTCGATATCGAGCTGCGTGGCGTCGTTGATCTTGTCCATGATGTCGCGGTTCGTGACCGAACCGAAGAGGCGGCCCGTCTCGCCGACGCGCGCCTCGATGGTGACGGTGTAGTTCTCGAGCCGCTCGACCTTGGTGCGCGCTTCGGCGTCGAGCTTTTCCTGGCGGCGCGCTTCCTTTTCGGCAAGCGAGGTGGCCCGCTGGATGTTTTCCCGCGTGGCCGCACCAGCGATGTTTCGCGGCAACAGGAAGTTACGCGCGAAGCCGTTCCTCACGTCCTTCACGTCGCCGACCTGGGCAGTGCCTTCAACGTCTTCGAAAAAGACGACTTTCATTCTGGGACCTCAATGTGTTCGGGATGCGCCGCGCTCTATACGCGGGTGGCGATCCCCGGGCGGGGCCCGGAGCGCACCGTAGAACACCGATGGTAGTCGCTCAATGCGTTATGGTCGCGTTACCGCGATCCTGTTGCCTCGACAAGCGCTTATGACGATAGAACTTACGTTCTGGCTCGTCAATCCCGATGACTCGGTGCCCCTACCGCGCACGTGAGCGTATATTTCCTTGCAACGCCGGATGCTCCGGCAAGACTGACGACTCAGGAGATGTGTAGTGGGCTCATTGGAAGGACGCGTTTGCGTGGTCACGGGCGCCGGCCGGGGTATCGGCGCGGCTGTCTCCCGCATGTTGGCCGCAGAGGGCGCCGCTGTGGTCGTGAACGACCTGGGCGTAGCCGTCGACGGCACGATGCCGGACAACACACCCGCACAGGGCGTGGTCAACGAGATCAAGGCTGCGGGCGGCAACGCCGTCGCGAACTACGACAACGTCGCGGACCACGACGCCGCCGAGAATATTATCCGTACCGCACTGAACGAGTTCGGCAGGCTTGACGTGCTCGTGAACGTCGCCGGGATTCTCCGCGACCGCATGATCTTCAACCTCTCGGAAGAGGACTGGGACGCTGTCATCAACGTCCACCTCAAGGGAACGTTCAACACGAGTAAGTTCGCGTCCATCTACTGGCGCCAGGCGCGCGAGGGGAACTACCGGCTCATCAACTTCACGTCGGTTTCGGGTCTGTACGGTGCGGCTGGCCAGCCCAACTACGCAGCGGCGAAGATGGGCATCATCGGCCTGACGTACTCGTGTGCCAACGCGCTGCACCGCTACGGCGTGACTTCGAACGCAATTTCTCCCGCCGCGGCCACACGCATGATCGGGACGATCCCCGGGCGCGAAAACGTCGACGAGAACGACCCGGAGCGGTCGCCGAATAACATCGCCGTACCCGTGACCTACATCGCCGGGAAGGAGTCGGGCTGGCTGAACGGCTGGGTCATCGGCGCACAGGGCTACAACCTCACGCTGATGAGCAACCCGGAACCCGTGAGCCAGCTCATCGGGTCCCAGCCCTGGACCATCGAGACCGCTGGTGCAGCCATGGAGCGATCGTTCAAGCCGCTCGCCCAGAGCGGGACGATGTACCAGCGCCGGCAGGCCGGGCAGGCCTAGTTCGCTTCGTTTCGACAGCGCAGGACGGCCCCTCGATCGAGGGGCCGCTTGCGTCCGGAGGGTGCCGGGAGCCGGGTCGCCAGCGGTCTTTGCGTGGCAGAGTGCAACAGCAACGGCTACGCTGGGACACAGGGACGAATATCGACGCGAAGGGAGGGAGCGCCGCATGGCGATGCAAGCAACGAAGGAAATTCGCCCAGACGGGAAGGTCCGCCTCCCGCCCGGGCAGCACCTCACCACCGGCTGGCCGGTGCTGCACTACGGAAGCATCCCGCGGATCGACCTCGACACGTGGAAGTTCCACGTCTGGGGGCTGGTCGAAGAAGAGAAGACCTTCAACTGGGAAGAGTTCAACGGCCTGGGACAGGTCACGGACGTCAGCGACATCCACTGTGTCACGACCTGGAGCAAGTACGACAACGAGTGGCAGGGCATCCCCTTCTCGGCGTTGCTGGACACGATCCAGCTCAAGCCGGAAGCGAAGTACGCAATGCTGCACTGCTACGGTGGCTACACGACCAACGTGCCGCTCGAGGACTTGCGGCGCGAAGGCGTGCTCTTCGCGCACAGCCACAGCGGTGAACCGCTGACGAAGGAGCATGGCTGGCCCCTCCGGCTCGTCGTCCCCCATCTCTACTTCTGGAAGAGTGCAAAGTGGGTGGGCGGCATCCAGTTCCTTGAGCGTGATCGCCCCGGCTTCTGGGAGACCTACGGGTACCACATCTACGGCGATCCCTGGAAGGAAGAGCGCTACTCGTAGAGGAGCGAGGCAAAAGGCGACAGGTACAAGTGGGGCCGTCCAACCACGGGCGGCCCCATTTCGCGCCCCTGGCGTACGAATAGCGAACAGGGAACGGCCAACCTACACTTGAAGCGATGGCCCCCAATCTCTCTGTTGACCTTGCGCCCGGGCATAAGACCGGGCTGGTGCTGCCGAACCCGGTGATGACCGCCTCGGGCACGTTTAGCTGGGGGTTCGAGTTCGCAAAGCAATTCGACATCAACCGGCTTGGCGCGGTGGTTTCGAAGGGCGTGACGCCGCTGCCGCGCGCGGGCAACCAGCAACCGCGCGTCGCGGAGACGCCCGGCGGAATGCTGAACTCGATCGGGCTGCAGAACGTGGGGCTCGACAAGGTCATCGATGAGTTCGCACCGCAGTGGGCGAAGTGGGAAGTGCCGGTCATCGTGAACATCGCCGCCGACACCATCGACGAGTTCGGTGAGATGGCCGCGGCGCTGGATGGCATTCCCGGTGTCGCTGCTATCGAGCTCAACATCAGCTGTCCGAACGTCGACATCGGGGGCATCGAGATCGGGCAGGACCCGGAGGCCTCTGCGCGGGCGACGCGGGCGGCTGTCCGGAACACCGACCTCCCGGTCATCGTGAAAATCACTCCGAACGTCACTGACCCGGTGGCGCTGGCGCTGGCATGCGAAGCCGAGGGCGCGGCAGCATTCTGCTGCATCAACACCGTGCTGGGCATGGCTATCGACCTCGACCGGCGCCGGCCGGTGCTGCCGCGCGCGCGTGGCGGCCTCAGCGGGCCCGCGATCAAGCCGATCGCGCTGCGCATCGTCTACGACGTGGCCCGGGCGGTGAGCGTCCCGGTGGTTGGCTGCGGCGGCATCCGCACCGGCGAGGACGCGGTGGAGTTCCTGATGGCTGGCGCGTCGGCGGTGCAGGTCGGCACCGCGATCTTCGCCAATCCGCGTGCACCGCTCGATGTGCTCGAAGGGCTGGAGGCATGGCTGGAGCGCGAAGGCGTCGCCGACGTGCGGGAGATCATCGGCTGCGCGCTGCCAGCGCCGCCGGTGCCGGCGGCTTCGGTGCTTGGTTCGTAGTGCTTGGTCTGAGCGCCGGCGGGTATCCCTTGGCGCTATCTAAGGACTCAGCACGCAGCACTTGGTACTCTAAGGGCATCGGGGTGTAGCTCAGCCTGGTTAGAGTGCGCGCTTTGGGAGCGTGAGGCCCCCAGTTCGAATCTGGGCACCCCGACCATCCACCTCTCCTCCTACTGATCTTGTCGCGGGCTTTCACCGTCTCCGCAACTCGCCAATAGCTGCTATAGTCCCGTGCGACCGGCTGATCACTGCACTTAGCGATGCGGCCGTCGTTGTGGGCATTAGGTGTGAGCGAGAAGATCCATGTGGCCATTCAGGAGGACGCCAACCACTGCGCGCGGCGGGCCAGTCGACATTGGTGGCAGGCGGTTCGAACAGGAGATTGTAGGCGAGTCCTACTACCAGCAGGCGCTCGCTCGCATCCACACGCTTACTTGATCCCTGAGCCTTCGAACCGTCACGACAAGAACGCTGTCATGGTGTGTCACGCGGAGTTCGGCGTCCTTGGCTACCTGCCTCGCACCACCGCACAGAGTGTCGCCGGGGCGCTCCAGGCGTGGGGCAAAGCTGGGAAAATCGCCACATGTCGAGGGAAATTAGTTGGCGGCAACGGCTTCCACTACGGCGTGTACCTGAACGCAGATCTCGCCAAGGTCCTCGATCGTTGAGTTGCCCCCAACAGCTGGCCGGACGCTGACCAGCTTGCCACAAATGTTGCCACTCCCCTACGCCAGCCTGCGTGGCAGGGAACGCGAGGGCTGAGCGCCAAGGCCAAGACCTGTGCCCCCACCTTTGCGTCCCATGATGCCCTGCCATACCATGCCTGTGGTACCCCCTATGTATGGCCCCCGGGTTTCCAAATGAGTGACGAATACGGCGTCGACCTCGACGAAGTACGCAAGGTCATCGAGGCGGCGGACGTGTTAGTGGTCCGCTTCCATCTCCTCCCCAACCGCCTCCTGGTGGACTTCCGGACAAAGCCCGGCGTTCCCCCGTTCCTCGCGGTCGTGCCGCGCGCCGAGTCCGTCGAGGACCGGTTCCGTTCGATCAAAATGTTGCGCCCGGAGTTCGGCTTTCCTGAAAAGGTGATGTCGTTTTCGTGGCCGCGCTCGATGCCCATCCTCCTTGCGAGCGGCATCTGGCAGCACATCGTCGACCGCATGGCCAGCCTCGGTGGGATCGAAGCCACGGAACGCTGCGGTGCGGTGATGGAGGAGCTCATGGGCGAGGAGCACCGCGAAATCCTCCAGGCCATCCGCGGCGCGGACCATTACCAAACCCTGTGGGAGCGCGAACCCGCATGACGCACGTCATCGACCTTCGCAGCGACACGGTCAGCAAGCCTTCAGAAGAGATGCGCAAGGTGATGGCCGGCGCGGAGGTCGGGGACGATGTCTTCGGCGACGACCCCACGGTCAACCGGCTCGAAGCGATGGCCGCCGAGCGGCTGGGCAAGGAAGCCGCGGTCTACGTGCCGAGCGGCACAATGGCGAACCTGCTGGGCCTGCTCGTGAATACGCGTCCGGGCGACGAGGTGCTCCTGGGCGACCAAAGCCACATCTTCAACTACGAGGGCGCGGGGAGCGCACGCATCGCGAATGTGCAGGCGCATGCACTTCGCAACCGCGAAGACGGCACACTCGACCCGGCCGAGGTACGGGCTGCGATTCGCGACCCGAACATCCACACGCCGAAGGACGCGCTGCTCTGCATCGAGACCACACACAACCGCTGTGGTGGCGCAGCCCTGCCCGTCGAGGCGATCGACGAGCTCGCCGGCATCGCCCACGACAGCGGCCTCCGGGTGCACCTCGATGGCGCCCGCATCTTCAATGCAGAGGTCGCGCTTGGTGTACCCGCCGCGAGGCTCGCGAGGGAGGCCGATACCGTCTCGTTCTGCTTGTCGAAGGGACTTGGCGCGCCGGTCGGATCGCTGCTCTGCGGTGAACGGGATGTGGTCGCTGCCGCGCGTCGCTTCCGAAAGATGCTGGGCGGGGGCATGCGCCAGGCCGGCGTCCTCGCCGCAGCCGGGATCTACGCGCTCGAGCAGAACGTTGCGCGGCTGAGCGAAGACCACACGAACGCCAAGCGGCTGGCGGACGGCCTACGCCGTTACCCGGCCTTCGCCCCCAACGACCCGCAGACTAACATCGTGATCGTGGACATCGTCGAAGGGACGCTGGAGGGCTGGTTGGCGGCCTTTCAGCAGGCCGGCGTGCTCGCTGTGGGTTTTGGTCCGCAGCGCATGCGGATGGTCACACATATCAACATCACCAGCGCCGGCATCGACGAGGCGCTCGACCGCATTGAGCGGCTAGTGGGAGTTACCGCAGCTTGATCCGTCGTCCTCTTCGCACCATCACGTTCGGGGCCATCGCGGCCACGACTCTTCTCGTTGCGGCCGCCTGTGGCGGCACCGAAACGATCGACCGGGCCGACAAGGTCTTCGAGGCTCCGCCGTGGCAGGGCGAGGAGTCGTACGTCTATGAGCTCACGCGCGGTGACGACCATTACGGCGCCTGCACGCTCCTAACCGAGCCAGAAGTCGAACCGGGCAGGACGCGGCTCAGCCGGATTTGTGGTGAAGGCCAGAAGCGCGACGAGGGGACGGTCCTGGTGGATTCCCAGACGCTGGAGCCCTTCCTGGCCGAACGCGTCATCGCTGACGGCGAGAAGGACCGGCTCACGACCTACACGAACACCTATAACGCGACGGAAGTTCTTTTCGAGGCCGACACCAACGGGAAGGTGAACGACACCACGCGTGAGCTTCCGGAGCCGACCGATGAGATGCCCAACCCGGGCTGGTACGAAGACGAATCGCTGCTCTGGCTCGCCCGTGGAATCCCGCTACGGGCGGGGTTCGAAGGAACCTACGCACACGTCATCAACGCCGGCCTGCCGCGCATCCTGGAGGTCGACATCGAGGTCCGCGGGCCCGAGAAGGTGGAAGCCGGAGACCAGGAGTTCGAGGCGTGGCTCGTGCGCTTCGACCGTGACGGAAGCGTGTACCGGGTGTGGGTCGAAACAGCGGATCTCCACCGCGTGGTTCGAGCGCAGATCGAGGACGTGATCTATGAACTGCAGCCATCCCAGGCATCGAACACGCGATAGGGAATTTCATTCTGAAATATCTCAAGGCGACAACTTCTGCAATCCAGGAGCCGCGCGGGGCGACTCTGTGGTACTGTTAGGTTGCAAGAATTCCGAGCGTTCTCACGCGGGGGTCGCAACCTTGGACAACGCTCCCGCCCACAATCGAACCTAGTCTAAGCACAAAACGACCAAACTATGGCGGCGGTCGAGAAGTTCACGACCTTATGTCAGCGACCTCTCGAAATTGCTTGACACCGCTTCGCCGCCTCCCGAAGATGCTGCAACCTGCCCCAAGCGAACGGAGTCTGAGAGAGCAATGTCATTCGTCTTCGTGATTAGCCGTGAACCTCGCATGCGGACGAGGGTCACTGAATACCTGCGGGATCGCGGCTATGACACCGGGACGGCTCCGAACTACGACGAGGCCATGGACATCCTTTCCGAGTACCGTCCGGACGCGCTGGTGGTCGATGTGCAGGGTCTGCCGCGGGGCGAGGACGGCGCCACGTTCTCGAACTTCAACCAGTGGATGGCGAACACCTACGAGGTGAACCCACCAACGGCGGTCTACCTGCTGCACAAGGGGGCGCGGCGCCCGCACTTCAAGATCGAGGGTGCGGTCATCAAGAAGCCCTTCCCGATCGAGGCGCTTGGGGAGGCGCTCCGCGAGCGGCTGGGCCATCCACGACGCGAAGGCTCGGGCCCAGGACTCGACCTCGACCTGGCAACCAACACGCTCCGCAGCGTGAACGGCGAGACGCACCTCACGCATATCGAGGCGACGCTCCTGGCCTACCTGATGGAGCACGAAGGCGAGATCTTGCATCCCCACGCACTCCTGACCGATGTGTGGCAGTACCACGACACCGCCGGTGCGAGCACGCTGGTGCGCGCCCATGTGAGCAACCTTCGCAAGAAGCTGCGCGAAGTCCACGGCAGCGCGGACCAGATCCAGACCATCCGCGGCAGGGGCTACCGCTTCACGGCATAGCGCGCATTCCCCGCTGCTAGACTGGGACGCGAAGGAGTGCGACATGGCACAGCTCGCGACCAGCAACCAGCCCTTCGCGCCGCGGCGAATGACGTAGGGGGAATTCCTGGCGGAAAGCTGCGGCGAACATGCCGAGTGGGTCGGCGGCGAGGTCGTGCCAATGTCACCAGTTAGCCGCCACCACCAGAAACTCTCACGATTCCTGATGCATCCGTTGCTCGAGTTCCTGGAGCGGCACCCGGTGGGTGAGCTGTTTTATGCGCCGTTGAACATGCGTCTCCCCGCTCAAGACCGGGGGCGCTCGCCGGATCGCTGTTCCTTCGAACGGACCACCTGGACCGCCTGCGCGACACGTACCTCGACGGTCCCGCCGGCCTGGTCATCGAGGTGGTGAGTCCCGGTACGGGCCAGGTCGGCCGCGGGCAGAAGTACTACGAATGCGAAGCTGCCGGCATCCCGGAATACTGGTTGCTCGACCCTCACCGCAAGGTCGCGAAGTTCTACCGGCTCAGTGACGACGGTGTGTACCAGGCGGTTGCGCTCGATGATGACGTGTTCCGGAGCGAGGTGATCGAGGGACTGTGGCTGCGCGTCGATTGGCTGTGGGGAGCGCCCACCGGTGGGAGATGTCATTCGCGAACCGGGCATCTGAACGAACGACGGCCGCCGGGGTCTTCCCCGGCGGCCGTTTCGTTGTGCAGTGAGCGCCCGGACTACCGGGCAGGGGCGAACATCGGCAACGCGATGCCGGACTCCTGGTCTTCCCACTGGACCTTCACACGCATGCCGATCTTGACGTCATTCACGGGGTCAGCGACACCGACGATGTTCGTGAGGATGCGGAACCCCTCGTCGAGATCCACGTATGCAACCGCGTAGGGGCCGAGGTCCTTGAACGCGGGATGGCGGTTCAGCCGGACGACGCTGTAGCTATAGACGGTGCCTTCGCCCTTAGATTCGCGCCATTCGAGGTCACGCGACCCGGTGTAGGGTGAGTGGCGGCGCGGGAAGAAGATGACATCGTTCGTTTTCGGGTCGACCTGGTACATGAGCTTGTGCTCGCGGGTCGCATCCCAGAAGGGCTGAGTGTCGGGTTCGGGGAACCGTGGTTGAGGTCGAGACATGGTCAGTCCCTCGCGAGAATGATGGTGCCACCGGTGTGGCTGGTGGCGAGCATGCCGCCGTTGCCGTGCGCGACCGCGAGCTTCGCGCCCTCGCGCTGGGAAGTCGACTCGCCGCGAAGCTGGCGCGCCGCCTCGAGCAGCAGGAAGATGCCGCGCATTCCGGGGTGGTTCGAGCTCAGTCCGCCGCCGTCGGTGTTGAGCGCCGGGCCAGTGGGGCTGTCGAAGCGCAGGCCGTGCTCTGTGACGAATGCACCACCTTCGCCCTTCTTGCAGAAGCCGAGGTCTTCGAGCATCACCATGACGGTGATCGTGAACGAGTCGTAGATCATGGCGATGTCGATTTCGTCCGGGCGGATGCCGGCTTCGCCGAAGGCGACGGGAGCGGACTGCGCGCCGGCGCTCACGGTGATGTCGCCACCGTTTTCGGAGTACTTGGTCGCTTCGCCGGCACCGATGATCCAGACCGGTGGCTTCTTCGTGTCACGCACGACTTCCGGTGAGGCGATCACCACGGCGCCACCACCATCGGAGACCATGCAGCAGTCGAGCAAATGGAGCGGGTCGGCGACCATGCGCGAATTCACCACATCGTCCGTGGTGATCTCGCGGATGTCCTGGTAGAGCAGGTCGGTCATCGCCTGGACGGCTTCCGGGTTACGCATCGCATGGGCGCGCGTGGCGACCGCGATGCGAGCGAGCTGCTCGCTCGTCGTGCCGTACTGGTGCATGTGCCGGTGGGCCACCATCGCGTAATTCGAGATGAGGGTCATGCCCCACGGGGCCTGCATGTTGTCGATCGGACTTGGTGCGCCAACACCACCAACGCCACCGGTACCGATTGCGCGGGCATCACTGTGCGCGGTCGAACCGTAGGTCAGCAGGGCCACCTTGCACTTGCCGGCGGCGATGTCGCGCTTTGCGTGGGCGGCGTGAAACTCATACGAGCTGCCGCCAACCGCGGTGGTGTCGATGACGTTCGGCTTGAACCCGAAGTATTCGGAAAGGCTGAGCCCCGACATGCCGGGGCCATCCTGGGCGTCGTACAAGCCGTCGACGTCTTTCCACGAGAGGCCGGCGTCTTCGAGCGCGCGTTCTGCGCATTCGGCTTTGATCTGGAGTGGGGTTATCCCCGGCGCCTTGCGCTTGGGGTACTCATAGATGCCGACGATTGCGGCATCGCGGGTTTGCGAAACCATCCGATGTGAACTCCCTGGCAGTTCAGTGCTGCGCGACTTGGTAGCGCCGCTCAGGACTCTACGGATGGGACGAAAGTGCGTCAAACGGCGGCTCGATTGACTCGCAGGCGAGCTACCGTTAGCGTCCCCGCGTGGAACTGCCGATTGTGGCGGTGGCGTGGCTGTTTGCATTCACCTGCGTGGCGCTCTGGGGGGCCCCGGGCTGGCTGCCTGCAGCGATCCTGCTACTGGCGACTCCGGTACCAGCGCTACGCTGGGGCCGCCGAGCGGCCGTCCTGATGCTCGTGGCGGCACTGGTCGCGCTAACGGGCGGGCTTCGCTACGAGGCCTGGGCCGAGCGGCAACCACCATCCCTCACACGGTACGTGGGCACGGACGTGGCGATCGAAGGGACGATCACCTCCGAGCCCGACCCGGGGAGGGTCACGGTCCGTTACCGCCTGGACGCGAATGCGCTGCTCACCCCGGACGGCACCGTGCCGGTCGACGGCGCCGTACTCATCACGGTCGGGGAATATGTCGAGTATCGACCCGGCGACCGGCTTCGGGTAACCGGCGAGGTCGAGGACCCGCCCGTTCTCGACGATTTCGACTACCGGGGGTACCTGGCACGACAGGGGATCGTCGGAACGATGCTCTTCCCCGATGTCGAGATTCTCGGCGAGGGCGGAGCCTGGTCATATAACCGGCAGATTACCCACGTTCGCCTCGCGCTCGAGGACGCACTCCAGCGCTCCCTCCCCGAGCCCGAGGCGTCGCTCGGCGCCGGCATCGCCTTCGGACGTGACCATTCGCTCCCTGACGGCCTGTACGACGATTTTCGCACTTCGGGGCTGGCGCACATCATCGCCGTCTCCGGGTCGAACGTGGCGCTGGTCACAGCGCTGGTGTTCCTCGTGAGTGTGCGATTCATGCGGCGTCACTACGCCATCGCCCCGGCTGCCGTGACGCTCGGTGCGTACGTCGCGGTGGCTGGCGCGTCTGCGAGCGTCCTGCGCGCGGGCCTCATGGCGGTGATCTTCCTGGGCGGCCTCTGGCTGGGGCGGCAACAGAGCGCCCTCGCCGCCCTCGGAGGTGCTGCCATCCTGATGACGTTCGTCCAGCCAGCGACGGCACACGACGTGGGCTTCCAGCTCTCCTTCGCGGCCACAGCCGGGCTCATCGTGTTCGCACCATGGTTGCGGTTCGCCATGGATCATGCATTGGAGCGCGCCCGCATCCGGGGTTACGTCCCGGATATCGCCGTCCAGACGGCCGCGCTGTCGCTCGCTGCCACGTTCGCCACGCTGCCGATTACCTGGACGACGTTCGGGCGGGTCTCGGTTGTGGGTGTGGTCACGAACATCATCGTTGAACCGCTCTTCATGGTGGCGTTCTGGCTCAGCATCGCGGCGGCGGTGGCGGGTGCAGCGTGGGCGCCAGCGGGCTGGGTGGTGGGGCTGGCGGCCTACTATCCGCTGGCGTTCATCGCGTGGCTTGCATCAGCTTCGGCTTCGCTCCCCGGCGCGGCGGTGAATGTCCCGACTGGCTCGGGGGAGGAGGCTCTCGCGGTGTACGTGGCCCTTGGGGCGGCTGCGTGGCCGGCCTATCGCTACCTCGTTCCCCACGAGCCACGACCCGACCCATCGCCACGGATGCGAACGGTCCGCCGTACTGTGCTCGCGGGCGGGGCAGGTGCGCTCGCAGTGGTGGTACTGCCAGTCAGCCTGCTCCCGCTCCGGGGGCAAGGGGAGCTCCGCGTGGATGTGCTCGATGTGGGGCAAGGCGACGCGATCCTCCTGACCACCCCACACGGCCGCCAGGTCCTTGTCGACGGCGGCCCGAGCGGCATTGAACTCGCGCGGCAACTTGGCGCCGTACTCCCGCACTGGGACCGGACGCTCGATTTGGTGGTGCTGACGCATCCACAGCAGGACCACCTCGCGGGCTTCGTCGAGGTGTTTCGCCGTTACGACGTCTACGGTGTGGTCGAAACCGGCATGACCAATACGAGCGCCACCTTCGCGCTGTTCGAAGGCGAGGCTGCGCCGCGGCAGTCGAAGTTGCGCGGCGATTCCTGGGAACTCGACGGCGTGCGGTTCGAGGTGCTCTGGCCGACAACCAGTGAACAGCCAAAGCAGCTCAACAACGCTTCGCTCGTGCTCCGGGTGACATACGACGGCGTGGTGCTCCTGCTGACCGGCGACATCGAGGCGGCCGCGCAGCAAGAACTTCTGGCAACTACAGACGTTCGTGCCCACATTTTGAAAGTGCCGCATCACGGTTCGAAGACCAGTGATGCGTCGTTCTTCGCCGCGGTAGACCCGGCGGTCGCCCTGATTTCGGTCGGCGCGGACAACCGGTTCGGACACCCTCACGAAGAGACGATCGCGGCGTTGGCGGGGATCCGGGTGTATCGCACTGACCTCGCAGGCCGCGTCACGCTGCACGTGAGCGATGGGCAGGTCCGGGTGCGTGGCGCGCGGTAGGGCGGCGTTGCACTAGCGGTAGTGCGATGCCAGAGTGCGCCA
>Ga0265293_10004489_pt1 | contig 24521 bp, 21 predicted proteins | sample Munlanlewell138R_FD_192505 | JGI IMG/M metagenome (GOLD analysis project Ga0265293, IMG submission 192505) | Leachate microbial communities from a municipal landfill in Southern Ontario, Canada - Leachate well 138R | ecosystem: Engineered > Solid waste > Landfill > Unclassified | place: Canada...
ACTGAGGCAGCAACGCACCATAGGCCGATTTTTTGGCATACTCTTTTTTGGTGATCTCCATGTCGGCCACCTTCACCGTGGGATTTTCGCTCAGGGCGATCTTCAGTGCCGTCTCCAGGTCAATGGAGAGGGTGTCGGCCGACTGTGCCTGGAGGCCGGGGATGCCGGCTGCAGCCATCAGCAGTGCAACCAACAGCAATCGAATTGAATTCATCTGATTCATTTTCACACTTTTCATCATTATTTAGTTTTCTGTTTTCTTTTCCTGATTGGCCAGATATTCGTCGATGATCCGGATCCCCTTCTCTGTGGATATCCCCCTGATGAAGTTAATCATCATGGTGAAGAACAGTTCACGGTATGAGAAGGGAGGCTGTTCCATGTGAGAGGCACGGATATAGGTATAGGTGCTATCCTCCAGCAGGAATGCGGTTACCTCCACATTCAGATTCCTGTAGATATATCCCTGCTCGATACCTTTGCGGAGAAAATCACGCAGAAAAGCATTGTTTCGGTTTATCTCCTCCTGTATCAGTTTTGCGGCGCACGGATAGTACTTGTTTATATCCTCAAAGAACTTGACATTGATCACCGGCAGGTTCTGTTGCGCTTCAATGATTTTGAGGAACACATCAATCACATTGTACTTATCACAAAGGTAGGCAGAGAAATAGACATAGCGATCGGCCCACGTTTTTTTCAGGAACGAGATCAGCAGATCCTCCTTATCCCGGAAAGTTTCGTAGATAGTTCGTTTCGAGATGCCCAGTGATGTAGCAATCTCATCCATCGAACTATTCCTGACACCCTGCCGGATAAAAAAATTCCCTGCTTTTTCTATGATTCTGTCGCGCAATTCCATCAATAACCCATCTTTTAAACACACAAAAGTAGTCCGGAAAACCCGAAAACGCAAATCAGTTTTCCCGTTTTTAACAAAGTTTACAGCCCACGTGCATATGGTCTCACAAATTAACCCATATTGCACATCCCCTTCAAGAATATGACCCATCCCCTCCGAACAGCTTTGGTTTTTAACAGAGGATTTAGGAGAATACAAAGTAACAGGATAACTGTACATGTTGTAAAGAATGCAACCCTGAAACGGTAATTATGATTGCTGAAGTATAAAAAAACAAGGCCAAAACTTCAGCGGCGGCATCGTCTGTTCATTGGCAAAAGTAAGAGAAACAGATCAATCATCTGTTTTCATGTACCATTTCTTAAATTCGGCGCTTCGGGCACGGCTCACAATGATTCTTTCAGGGGTTGGAACAGACAGATTTACGGAAAATTTCCCGTCAAACCACAACGACAAGTCGGTGACGGCTTGATGGGAAATAATGAATTGTCTGTTTGCCCTGAAAAACAGATCAGGGTCAAGTTGTTTCAAAAAATCATCCAGCGAAATATCCATTGTATAATCGCGTTTATTAAAACAAGTAATCACCGCCTTTTTATTTTTGGAGTAAACATAGGCTATTTCATCCGATGAAACAGGGATTAATTTATCTTTAACCGGGATAAGGAAACTTTTTCTGCGGGTTTTGTTCACCTGACCGATACTTTGCATGAGTTGCGCAATTAACTCAGCGTTATTATTGTTGGACGGGAAATTTTTCAGTTTGTCCAGTGCTTTCTCAAGACTTTTTTTACCAATCGGCTTGAGCAAATAGTCGATGCTGTTCACTTCGAACGCCTTCAGTGCATATTGGTCATACGCCGTGATAAAGATGACTGCACTGCGAATATCGACACTTTTAAAAATAGAAAAGGAATTTCCATCAGCAAGGTGAATATCCATAAAAACCACATCAGGCATGGCATTTGTTGAAAACCATGCAATGCTTTCGTCTACATTTTGCAGGATGGCGACAACATGGATACTTTCATCGATCGATTTTAAAAGTCTTTCAAGACTGTGAGCAGCGGCAAATTCATCTTCTACAATTACAGCTTTCATACGATAATAATTTTCAATTGTGAAACTTATCGCTATAATTCTCCAAATTTTTTATCAGGGGGATCTCCACCCTAAAGACAGCATTATCAGCTTGTATGTTGATATTTTTTCTGAACATTAACCAATAGCGTTCATTCAGATTTGACAACCCCAACCCGTTTCCGTCTCTTATATCCTGTCTGGGCTGGAGATTATTCTCCACAACAATTGAGTCATCTTCCGTTGATTGAATGACTAAATTCAGTGGCTTTTGCAGGCTGGCAATATTATGTTTCACGGCATTTTCCACCAATGTCTGTATGGCAAAAGGCAGAATATAATAATCTTGAGGACTGTCTGAAATTTGAATGTCGACCGAAAGAGCATCCCCGTAGCGAATCTTCATTAGATAAATATAAGATTCGGCAAATTCCAGTTCATCGGAAAGTGTCACAACCGAATCTTCCTGGATGGTATATCGAAACACAGATGAGAGCTGTATCAGGTATTCATGGGCACGCTCATCGTCATAACCGATCAATCCGTTGAGTGAGTTGAGCGAGTTGAAAAGAAAATGGGGATCGGTCTGATTTTTGAGTGCGTTGTACCGGTTTTTAAAATTCTCAATGGTAAGATTTTTGTTTTCTTCAATCCTCTCTTGATTCTTAATGATCAAATAGATTAAATTGGTCACAAAAACGGAAGTAATGAAAAGAATCAAATCCTTTACAAACCGAATAATAGAATACTGGTATGCCGTCAGATCTCCCTTGAACCAAATTCCCAGCAGTTGGGAGATCATGGTGCTAATCCCCCCCACAAAAAGGAACAAAACGAAAAACGAAAACCATGCTTTTTTTTTATTGAGAGAAAAACGTGTAAGTATCCAAAATTCAACTCTGAAAAAAAGATAGAGTAAAAACGTATTTACCAAAAAAAGAATTACACGCTCAAAAAGAAGGTTTATTGGTTCTGTAGAATGCTCTGACAGGGAAATTCTTGCCGATAATCTTTCACCCACATTCTCTCCCATATAGAAACTGTATACCAGGATAACAAGCTGCACCAAAACAAAAAATATGCTGATAGACAGGGCAGATAAAAATGCTGTTTTCCTGTCTAACTGAATAATAGGAGATTTTGTTTTCTGGAATTTTTGGGGCATAATAACAGATTTGGTTGTTTATAACTCAGTGAGAACAGTACAAATATAATCAAAAACATTATGTCATTGCGCCTATTACTCCGATTCCGATAAATGAGCATAGAGGCAACACTTGTTTTGACTATGTCGAACCCGGAAAAAGTCTGAAAGAAATCGTCTGATATTCTGAAAATAAACTCAACGAGCCGTACGAAATGGTACTCGAAGCTCGTTGAGTTTTGTGGAAAAAAAGAGATTTTTCCTTATTTGAGGAGATTGCCCCTGTCTGATCTTCACCTTTATCGCATCAGGTGTGCGATGCAATCCTATTGCCGGCAAGCCTGCATGATTGGGGCAAAGATGTTAAGTATCGGGGCAATCTCTTTTCCATCAGCACCTTCTTAGAAGCGATAGCCGATTCCAAGGCTCACGGTCTGCGTGCGCATGGAGGCATCGTCTTTAAGAGCGTCTAACTGATCCACCAGTCCGAGCTGGTATCCGGCATTAACCTGGATACCGTTGATGAATTCGTAGCCGACAAGTATACCCAGTCCAAAATCCCAACGATTCATATCAGCCTCATCATTCACCTTTTTGTACAGATCTACATCGGCGTCTTTATATCGGGCGTCAAAACCAAGTCCCAAATATGGCCCCACACCGGCATAAAACTTACCGCTATTGGTATAAGTTTGTCCCAAAAAGTAAATCGGCACCTGCATTCCCCATTGTCTGAAATCGTCTTCAACAGCGCCGGTTTCCATTTTGGAATTGCGGTAGAAAAACATCACTTCGGGTTGAATGGAAAAATTCCGATGCAACCCAATATTCATAAATCCACCCAGTGTAGGACCCAATTTCATTGTACTTGACTGATTATCTAAATCGGTAAGCAAAAAATTCGACATATTAGCTTCTGCTTTCACACCATAAGATATGGGAGTTTGGGCATTCACTGTCACCAATCCTGTTGTCATCATTACTGACAAACACACTAAAACCATCTTTCTCATTTTTCTGAATAAATTAATTAATAAAATTGTTATCATTTCTCTTGTTTGATATTGCAAAGATATGGATTCAAAACACGGGCTGCTCCTAAAAATTACCCAAACGACAATTTTGAACACCGAACTAAAATTTATCCACTACTTAACCTCCCGATGGTCTATCCTTAAAAATAGTACCCGACACCAATGAATGGAACCAAAACCCGGGAGAGGTCCGAATATCCCAACTCAAACGCTATGGGCCCAATAATAGAGTTATGGAAATATCCGATGCTTCCGCCGAAAAATGATTGCCCCTCAAGCAGTTTCAGCAATTCATCATGATGCATGGTAAAGTTCAGATTGGCATATATGCCGAGGGTTTCGGTAAAATGATAACGAACATTGGTCTGAGCTACTCCAACCGTATTTTTAAGCAGCTCCATACCCCGTGTACCCTGTAACGCTATTTGCTGAGGGAAATAGTGACCGTTATACTGCCCTCCTGCGAGATTGCCGTACATCAGCGGGATGCTGTCATTCGCATTCAGGAAGCTCCTTACCGACAATTCGGGAGTGATGTAGAGTTTATCGGATAATCTGATGGGTTTAAGAAACCTCATATCCAATATATGAAGAGGAGCTTCCCCGTTCATTTGGTAAAAATTATCGGTATGCAGCGCATATTTGAATGAAAAATAGTGTCCTGAGGAAGGGAAATTGCTGTTATTCAGGTTATCGTATGTTCCGTTAAAAAAGTAATTCACATACATATTGTTTTTCAGTCTAAAATCAACGCTTTCTTCTTCGGCATTGACCCGTAGCCTGGTCATAAAATGAAAGTAATCGATCTCTGCTCCCACATGTAGCTTCATATTGTGCAGGTAAAATTCCGAAAAATTGAAATTCAGGGAACTTCGTAAAAAATCGAGGTTATACAGGGATTCTCCCCGGTCATAAATTTTGACATCGTTTCGACTAATTTTGCCGGAAATACCCCCTTTGTAAAAGAGACCATTGTCGATGGAGTAATTGAGGATCAAATAAGGATTGCGGCTTAAGCGTATGGTAGCATCCAAACGGGAGCCCCTGGATGCATTGACCCTGAGGGGAGTATGCGCCAGAATGGCAGCCATGTCATTGGTGTCGAAGCGTATACCGAGATCCAACGTCCTGAAGTCCTTTTCCTGTACCGTGAATATCAGGTCGAAAGGAGATTCGCCTTCCAACCGGTAAAAAACTTTCGTAAACAGACCGCTTGCAAAAATACGGGAAGTGAAGGTTTCCAAATCCTCTCGGGTGATTTTATTATTTTTCAGTTCCAGTCTCTTCCTCATATCGGCTTCTTCTATCCTCTCAAGCCCCTCAAAACGGATATCCCTGATTTCCAACGAATCTATTGTGATGTAAGGATTTTCTATTTTTTCCCGGAGATCAACGGACTCTGATATTGCCAATTTCTTTTTCAATGCCGTCAATTCTTTCCATTTCTCCCGGGCTGCCAGCTCACCCCGTTGTAAAATGGAATCGATGGCCGAATTCTCAAAATCCATCATATTGTACGGATGAAGATCGGGAGTAATCAAAATATCCGTGTCGGCAATGTTCATTTCCCGCTTTTCCGTCCCTATAAGAAAATGACCCAGCTGCTCAATTACTTCGATCACCGTACCGCGGTTCTTTTCAATACTCTCATTATCAGGGGGAAAAATAACACCAATCACTATATCCGCTCCCATTTCCCGCACAACATCTACCGGAAAATTATTGATAATTCCTCCATCGATCAGCAGCATACTGTCTTTTTCAACAGGAGAAAACATACCGGGAATAGCCATGCTGGCACGCATAGCTTCGGAGAGGACGCCCTCCCTGAAAACAAACTCTTTTCCGGAACGCGAATCAGCGGCTACGCATGCATACGGAATAGGAAGTTGATTGAAATCAATGGTGTCCTGATATCCGATCGTGAGGTTCTGGAATAAGCCATAGATATTCTGTCCGCTAATCATACCAGGCGGTAAATACACTTTGCCCTTCCTCTCTTTTATTTTTAACTCGTACGGGAGTGAGAGGATATATCCTTCCTGATTTTCCTTGAGGGAAGCGGGGAGGTTTTCCCTGTTCACATTGTCGCTTAACAGCAGCCTCCAGTTCTGCTCTTTCACCAGCGAGTCGATTGTATGTGCATCATATCCAATGGCATAAAGCCCTCCCACGATGGCGCCCATACTGGTTCCTGCCATATAATCGATGGGAATACCTGCTTCTTCCAATACTTTCAATGCCCCAATGTGTGCAAAACCCTTGGCGCCACCGCCACTGAGCACGACACCTACTGTGGGCCGGGATTTTTTTGTTTCCTGTCCGAAAAGAAACGAAATGGGAAAAAGGAGGATAAGCACTAAAGACAGCGGTTTCCGTATATTCATAAAGCTGACGCGATAAGATTTACGCAAATGTACAGAAAAATTGGGCAATTTCCAAGCACGTGAAAGATTGGAAGATTATCTGTCAAATTTAGATTATCCGTCAAATATATAGTTAGACAAAGCTAATATTTAAAACAATCGAACTATATTTGTCCCGTTTTATGCTACACATTTTCAAAGATTCATAAAAACAAATTAGTAACAATTATGACCATCGCAGCAATATGGCAAATCTGAACAAGACAAATATCGTTTTGGCAGATCAAAGCGGTTATTTCAATATATTTTGAAAGTGAACCGACGCTTTCAGATATTCAAAGTGAAAAAGACAAACAGTATACATCAAACAGACAACGTAACTGCGGAACGTACAATTTACGGGTTCAGCCGGAACATCGTAAATACAGGGATAATCAGTTTTTTATCGGATTGTTCTGTCAAGACTATCTATTCCATCATGCCCATGTTCCTGATGTCCCTGGGCGCTTCAAAAACCAGCCTGGCACTGATAGAGGGTATTGCCGAAAGTACGGCTTCGGTCTTTAAAGTAATATCAGGTTTCTGGAGCGATAAAATCGGGAAAAACAAACCGTTTATGCTGATTGGATATGGTCTGTCGGCATTGGTTCTTCCGCTTTATGCTTTTGTGCTTAGTCCTTTGCACGTACTTATCATTCGTTTTACCGAGAGAGTTGGCAAAGGGATCCGAACTGCTCCGCGCGACAGCCTCATTGCCGGTTCGGTGACAAACGGTGAAACCGGAAAAAGCTTCGGTCTGCAAAAAACCATGGACAACAGCGGTGCCATCGTCGGTCCGCTTATTGCTTTCGGACTGTTATCATTCTTTCCCGGTAATTACCGATTAATTATGCTTTTGGCAGGCATTCCTGCCATTTTTGCTATTTTTGTGATCATCTTCGGACTCAAAGAAGTCCGCAAAAGTAAACTTGAACTATTCACTAAATTCCATTTCAAAGATTTCTCACCCAGGTTTTATTGGTTTTTGGGCGTGATTTTTATTTTCACGCTCGGAAATTCCACGGATGCCCTGCTGATGGTAAAAGCGAATGAACTGGGCGTTACAGTTGCCCATATACCGCTCGTTTATCTGATTACCAGTGTTGTATCCGTTATCATGGCAATTCCAATCGGAACTTTGTCCGACAAAATCGGTAAAGAGAAGATACTGATTGTGGGTTTTCTTATTTATGCCGTTGTTTATTACGGGTTTGGTGCAACCAGCGGTACCGGATTCATTGTCATTCTCTTTGCATTGTACGGCCTTTATTCGGCAGCGACCGATGGAATACAAAAAGCGTTTATTGCGGATCTCGTGGATGAAAACAAAAAAGGAACTGCCATGGGTATTTACAATGCGCTGCTTGGCATTACGCTTCTGCCGGCAAGTTTAATTGCCGGGCTCTTATATGATAAGATAGACTCCAACGCGCCGTTTTATTTTGGAGCTGTAATGGCTATCCTATCCGCAATATGCATGTTGTTATTTACGCTATATCAACCCAAAAAATAGTTATCTTTGAAATGTAAAAGTATTAAAAATATAAGATTACGATGAACAGAACCAGATTTTTTTTCCAGCTACTTGTATTGTCAGTAATGCTTCTTCTGTTTGCTGACTGCGCCGGGAACAACAGGAACAGACCAATGAATGTGGATGAGCTGCTGATGAATGCAGCGTCGCTGGCCGGTGAGAGTGTGATTGTAGAAGGTCTTTGCACCCATGTATGCACCAAAAGCGGCATGAAACTTTTTTTACGGGGGACTGATGATACAAAAATGATACGCGCCGAATCGGGATCTACCCTGGGTAAATTCGACCCAGCCATTGTGGACAAGCACGTGCAGGTGCGTGGAAAACTGGTGGAAGAACAGATCAGCGACAACACCCCGGCCTCCCATGGGGAAGAAGGAAAAGGTTGTGAAACGGAACAGGCTGCAGAGAAGGTATATCATATCGCTGCAACATCCTATCAGATGATCGATTGAATGGAAGCACCCAAAGAATTCACCGGCTTCACCCCAGAAACCATTCTGTTCCTGAAAGAATTAAAGGCAAACAACAATCGCGAATGGTTCAACGAGCACAAGCAGGTGTATCAGGAGGCATTGCTGCAACCCTTCCAGTCACTGGCAGCCATGCTTACGCCCGCAATGTACAACATTGACCCGCAGTTCGAGCTGCGGCCGTCGAAAATGTTGTCGCGGATTTATCGTGATATCCGCTTTTCGCCGAACAAAGACCCTTACAAATCCTCCATGTGGCTCAATTTTCAGCAGGCATCCACCCACTGGGAAAATTTTCCCGGTTATTTCGCCGAGCTCAATACCGAACATTTTATGGTGGGCATGGGACTGTTTATGCCCAAGCGAAAGATCATGGATTATTTCCGGGAAGAGATCGGTTACAGTCGCGATTCCTTTAAAGAGATGGCCGAAGAGGCACTCAATGCCGGGTTTGAAGTGGCCGGCGAAGTGTATAAGCGTCCCCTTCCCAATTCCTTACCCGATTTCTATCAACCCTGGATGCAACGAAAGAGCGTTTACGTGATCAAAACATTCCCGCTCTCTGATGAGCGGATCTACAGTGCAGCCATCGCACTGCAACTGATGGATGACTTTTCACAAATAGCCGGTCTCTATCACTTTATGAAGGAGATTGTGCAGGAAGCGCAATAAAAATTATCATCTGTCGCATTTATTTTATAATTTTGTGCAAATTCTTATTGGATACTGCACAGTTAACATCAAAATGACAAATAACAAACTACGCGGTGATCGATGCGATCGTGGAGGAAAACATCCGGTTGAATAACCTGACAAGGATTGTCTGAATAGAGGAGATCAATAAACGGACAGCCGGCAGGTTAAGAGAACCAGACACCAAACAAATCAAAATAAAATACACAATGGAAAAAAGAAAAAAATTCATGCTTTCGGAAACGGATATTCCCACACAGTGGTACAATATTACCGCAGAAATGAAAAACAAACCGCAGCCCATGCTGAACCCGCAGACCAAAGAGCCGATTAAGGCGGAAGACCTTTTCCCTCTGTTTGCCGAAGAGTTGTCGCGGCAGGAAGTCAATCAGACCGACCCGTGGATTGATATCCCCGAAGCGGTGAGGGAGAAATACAAAATCTACCGCCCTACCCCGCTGGTACGTGCCACCGAACTCGAGAAAGCGCTCGACACACCGGCACATATCTACTTCAAGAATGAGAGCGTGAGCCCCGTGGGATCGCACAAGCTCAACTCGGCATTGCCACAGGCTTACTATAACAAAATGGACGGAACGACCAATCTCACTACCGAGACGGGAGCAGGCCAATGGGGTTCCGCACTGGCCCTCGCCGCAAAAGCTTTCGGCCTGGAGCTCGCCGTGTATATGGTAAAGATCAGCTATGAGCAGAAACCCTACCGCCGCTCACTCATGCAGACCTGGGGAGCTCAGGTGATCGCTTCACCCAGCATGTCCACCAAAGCCGGACGAAAGATCATTACCGACCATCCCAATTACCAGGGCAGCCTCGGTACCGCCATCTCCGAAGCCATTGAGCTGGCCATGCAGACGCCCAACTGCAAATACGCCCTGGGAAGCGTGTTGAACCATGTGGCCCTGCACCAGACCATCATCGGGCTGGAAGCGGAGAAACAGATGGAAATGGCGGAGGAGTATCCTGATGTTGTGATCGGATGCTTTGGCGGAGGATCCAACTTTTCGGGCATCAGCTTTCCCTTCCTGCGTCACACGATGGCAGGAGAAAAGCATACCCGTTTTGTGGCTGCCGAGCCGGCATCGTGCCCCAAGCTTACGCGCGGCAGGTTCCAGTACGACTTCGGCGATGAAACCGGCTACACCCCCCTGATACCCATGTTTACGCTGGGACACAAATTTGCACCGGCCAATATCCATGCAGGGGGACTCCGCTATCACGGTGCCGGAAGCATTGTGAGCCAACTGCTCAGGGACGGGCTTGTGGAAGCAACCGCCATCAGGCAGCTGGAAACCTTTGAAGCAGGCATACTCTTTGCCCAAACCGAAGGGATTATTCCTGCCCCGGAATCAGCCCATGCTATCGCTGCTGCCATCAGGGAAGCAAAACAGGCAAAGGAGGAAGGAAAGAGTAAAGTGATCCTTTTCAACCTGTCAGGCCATGGCCTGCTCGACATGAGTGCATATGACCAGTATCTTGCCGGAGATCTGACTAATCATGAGGTCACCGATGAGGAGATCAGCAAGGTGCTGGCAGAGAACTGATGCTCCTGGAAATGAGCATGATCACCGGTATAGCAAAGGTTAAAGTCAAAAAAAATACTCCAAATATTTGGATAATTCATTTTTCCGGACTATCTTTGGGAATATAAAATGAGTGAGTTACTGCCGCATTGGTCGATTGGGAAACTCATCAATTACATCTAGAAACCGAGTTCCGTTTTTGATATCAATGGCGGGCCGCAGCCTTCGGGATTCCGATTTATCGGAACAGCGGATTACAAAGATATCAGAACACTCAAATCCTGTCACAAGGAGTTTCGTCTTATTCCACCGGTGCGGCTCTTTATAAAAAGCAGATTTGCAACAGTTCAGAACAACATTGCAATCTGCTTTTGCTTTATGGGTGCTCCCCTTCTGAAAAGTCATTTTTTCTCTTTTTGATCCCGGTAACTGACTGAAAACACAAAGACAATGAATGACAGGGTGACCCTTTTTGGGGTTTTCTTAGGCGGGCTCTTTATGCAATAGATTATTTTTAATGAGTGCAATCAAAAAATATCTGGAATTATTCCTGGTTTTTTTTAAAATCGGAGCCTTCACGTTCGGTGGAGGGTATGCCATGATACCGCTTATCCGCAATGAAGTGGTGAAGAAGAAGCTGTGGCTCGACGATGATGAATTTATGGATATGCTGGCCATTGCCCAGTCCATGCCCGGCCCCATCGCATTAAACACGGCTCTCTTTGTGGGAAACAAGCGGCTTGGTTTTAAAGGAAGTCTTTTCTCGGGCGCCGGTATCATTCTGCCCTCCTTCATTGTCATCCTGCTCATTGCTTTGGTTTTCACCCGGTTCAAAGAGAACCCGGTGATTGAGCGTATCTTCAAAGGAATACGCCCCGCAGTGGTAGCGCTCATTGCAGCACCTTTGCTGGGCCTGGGCAAATCAGCAGGTGTCAACCTGAAGAATATCTGGATTCCGTTGGTGGTGGCGCTGTCGGTATGGCTGTTGCACATATCACCCGTGTATGTGATTCTCGCCGCTATCCTGCTTGGAACAGGCCATTACCTCTTTGTGAAACAAAAAACGAAAAAGTAAATGGAGCTTACCGATCTCTATCTTGCGCTGTTTCTCTCGTTTTTTAAAATCGGCCTGTTCGGTTTTGGCGGAGGCTATGCCATGCTTCCGCTCATACAGCGTGAGGTGGTGGATTTGCATGGATGGATTTCGGTGAGCGACTTCACCGACATTGTGGCTATCTCCCAAACCACGCCGGGTCCCATCGCCTTTAATTCCGCCACTTATATCGGTTACACTGCCGTTACCGAAATGGGATTCGCACAGGGGTACGGCGTATTGGGATCCGCTGTCTGTACCCTTGCCGTGAGCATCCCCTCTCTGGTAATCATGACCATTGTCTGTGCTTTTTTCTTCCGGCTGAAGAACAATTCCTGGATGCAGGCATCGCTTTCGGTACTGAAGCCGGCGATCATCGGCTTAATAGCCTCCGCTGCACTGCTGCTGATGAACGGGTATAATTTCGTCGATTATAAAAGCTGGATCATCTTCGGCGCGGTGCTTGTAGCTTCCCTGAAAAAGGCAGATCCCATTTTGTTGATTGTGCTTTCGGGTGTTGCCGGCCTCCTCCTCTATCCGGCGTAATTTTTTTACGCCGACCATTCATCTCGTCGAACCCATGGCCCGGCAATCTGCACCGTCCGGCTTCACGCTTTTTCACGGAGTGACTGCCTGTCCGGTCTGCAGATTACAATGTTTTCTGATAAGCGAGCCGCTCTGTTCCGTTGGCAACGAGAATGATGCCACAAAAGGTAAATCCCATTGATTGCAGAATATGCTGCATCACAGGGTTATCGCGATGGGTATCCACGCGGATGTTGGGGCATTGGGTGAAACACCATGCAAAGCAGGCCTTTGCTACCCCCTTCTCCTTTCCCGACGAGGCAATCCGGTGCACAGTGGCGTAAGGCTCGCCGTTCAGCCATTCGCCATTGTATATCTTCGTGTAAGTGGGATCCTCTCCCAGGATAAAGCAAAAAGTACCCACCAGCTCTCCCTTTTCATTTTCACAAACGAAACTATGTCCCGCGGCAATCTCTTCGGCAATAAAAGGTTCAGCAGGATAGCCGTCCACCCATTGCGACGCATTTCCGGTCTGGCGCATATATTCCCGTGCAACGGCGTAGATGTCCATTACTTCCTGCAAATCGGCATGCGTGGTTCGTCGGATCTGCGTAATCATTGCAATCAATTACAGCATAGGTGTTCTGTTATGCTTCCTTTTTCTTTGTTGCCGGCTTTTTGGCCGTGGTTTTACCGGACGCTGCAGGTTTTGTGGAGGTTTTTTTCGACGCCGGTTTTTTGGCGGTCGTCTTTGCCGCAGCTTTTGAGGTTGCAGTTTTTGAAGCCGAAGTTTTTGAAGCCGAAGTTTTTGAGGTTGCAGCTTTTGAAGTTGATGCTTTTGAGGTCGCAGCCTTTGAAGTTGATGCTTTCTTCGCCGACCCTTTTCCGGTAGTCTTACTCTTTGCAGCCTTTCCCTCTTTACCTTTATCATCCCCGGCAATGATAGCCCGGCAATCTTCCAGGGTAAGCTCCTCCGGTTTCAGTTTCTTCGGAATCTTGTAATTCGATTTATTGAATGTGATGTACGGACCGTAGCGACCGTTCAATACCTGCAGACCCGGTTCCTCCTCATAGGTCCTGATGATCTTCTCCCTGTCTTTCTTTTCTTTTGCTTCGATCAGCCCGATCGCTTCCTCCAGGGTGATCTCAAGAGGATCTATCTCTTTGGGCAGTGAGACAAATTTATTGTCATGACGGATGTAAGGACCAAAACGGCCCACGCCGATGACCACTTCTTTCTCCCTGAATTCACCGAGGTTTCTGGGAAGCTCGAACAGTTTGAGTGTCTCCTCCAGCGTGATGGTTTCAATCGATTGCGACTTCTGAAGCGAGGCAAACAATGGCTTCTCCTCCTCATCCTGTGTACCTATCTGTGCCATAGCGCCATAGCGCCCTATCTTCACCGACACCTGGCGGCCCGTTTTGGGATCCGTACCCAATACCCGTTCCCCCACCTTGTGTTCGATACGCATCTGGGCCGTCTCTTCCACAATGGGATGGAATACCTCATAAAACTCGGCAATCGTCTTGTTCCACTGTGCTTTCCCTTCAGCGATTTTATCGAAATTCTTTTCCACCCGTGCCGTAAAATTGTAGTCGACGACAGAAGGAAAATACTCCACCAGAAAATCGTTCACCACCATGCCAATATCGGTAGGAACGAGTTTATTCTTATCGGCTCCCGCGATCTCTTTTTTATCGTTGTCTTTGATGGTGCCTTTTCTGAGTGTAAGAACATTGTAGATGCGTTCTTCACCCTCCACATTTCTTTTCTCCACGTACTCACGATTGATGATGGTGGAGATGGTTGGTGCATAGGTGGAGGGGCGTCCGATACCCAGTTCTTCCATCTTGCGCACCAGGGAAGCCTCCGTATATCGGGGAGGTCGTTGGGTAAAACGTTCCGTGGCAGTAGTCTCCAGCATGGTAAGCTGTTCACCCTTCTTCATGGGAGGTAGTAAGCCCTCATCGTTCTCCCCGTTCTCCTCGTCGGTACCTTCCAGATAAACCCGCAGGAAGCCGTCGAATTTGATGACTTCGCCGGTGGCAGTGAATTTACCATCGGCATTGGAGATCGCGATATTGGCCGTGGTACGTTCCAGTTCGGCATCGGCCATCTGGGAAGCAATGGTCCGTTTCCAGATCAGCTCATAAAGGCGCTTCTCCTGGGCTGTCCCCGAAACTTCGTGTTCACTCATGTAAGTAGGACGAATCGCCTCGTGCGCTTCCTGGGCTCCTTTTGATTTTGTGGTGTACTGGCGTACTTGATGATATTTCTCTCCATATTGACCGATGATCTCCGTCTTGGCCGTACCGATGGCCAGTCCCGAGAGATTCACCGAATCGGTACGCATGTAGGTAATCTTTCCCGATTCATACAGCCGCTGAGCCACCATCATGGTCTGTGCCACAGAGAAGCCCAGCTTGCGCGATGCCTCCTGTTGCAGGGTTGAGGTGGTAAAAGGTGCCGCGGGAGACTTTTTTGCCGGCCTGATGGCAACATCTTCAATGGTAAAGTTCGAGGTCTTTAGTTTTTCCAGCAGGGACAGAGCCTCTTCTTTGGTCTTCAGCCTTTTGTTGTATTCGGCTTTGATCTCGTACTGCTGCCCATTCTCCTCTTTCGTGAAGATGGCCACGATGCGGTAGGCCGCTTCAGCGGTAAACTGTTGTATCTCCCGCTCCCGATCTACGATAAGCCGCACCGCTACCGACTGTACACGTCCGGCCGAGAGGGCGGGTTTGATCTTTCGCCATAACACCGGGGAGAGTTCAAAGCCCACGATGCGGTCCAATACACGGCGCGCCTGTTGTGCATCGACCAGATTCTGATCAATCCTTCTCGGATTTTTTATGGCTTCCTGGATGGCGTTCTTGGTAATCTCGTGAAATACAATGCGTTTTGTATTCTCCTCCTTCAATTCCAACGTATCAAACAGGTGCCACGATATGGCTTCACCCTCGCGGTCCTCATCGGAAGCGAGCCAAACCGTTTCGGCCTTTTTGGCCGCTGCTTTCAGTTCAGAAACAACCTTCTTTTTATCAGCAGGCACTTCATATACCGGCTTGAAATTATCCGCAATATCGATGCTGAAATCCTTCTTCTTCAAATCACGAATGTGACCGTAACTGGACATGACATGAAAGTCCTTTCCGAGAAATTTCTCAATTGTTTTCGCTTTCGCCGGCGACTCTACGATAACCAGGTTTTTATCCATCAAATGTTATTTCTTCTATGAATTGAAAGTGAGATACTTTCCCATTTCGGGTGCAAAAGTAGTAATTTTGTGGTTGTATCTACTCTATTTTAAGAAATTCCTTCTTTATTAAGCAATATTTGTAACACGTTTGTCCGTTATCAGTTATCAGTTCTTGGTTCCTTGTTCCTTGTTCTTGGTTCCTGGCTCTTGGTTCTGACTACTGAATCCTGATTTCAACCCCGTAAATAGCCGAGAGCATCTCCTTTAGTTGGGGGGAGAGGGATCGACGTATCTGCACGCGCATCCGGCAGCTCTCACTGAAGTCCTGCGTCCACTGTGCCGACTCAAACTGCTTTAACACGCGCATCACATCATTGAGAAGGATATAATTAAATTCTATTTCGATCACATCATCTACCGTTTTCTCAACGATCTCCGCATGGGCAATTGCATCGGCGGCAGCTTCCCTGTAGGCTTTGATCAGTCCGCCGGTACCCAGCAACGTTCCGCCGAAGTAGCGCACCACCAGGAGCAGCACATCGGTCAGCTCTGCCGAGTTGATCTGCCCCAGGATAGGCTTACCGGCCGTGCCCGAAGGCTCTCCATCGTCGTTGCAGCGAAACTCTTCCCGCTCCCACCCCAGCATATAGGCCCAGCAGACATGGCGAGCATCGTAATATTTTTTGCGATGCTCGCCCACGATCTCCTTCACCTCTTCGGCACTCCTCACCGGATAAATATGCGAGATAAACCGGCTCTTTTTTTCATTGATATACCCTTCAGCCGCTCCTGCCACGGTTTTATACATGTCGTCCATCCCACAAAAATAGTAAAATCGAAATAATGGGGTAATAATTCTTTGAAATAATTGCGTATATAAAACGGATGAGACTGTTTAATGAAGAATGGCAACAATATTTACTACCTGAAAAACCAACACAAACAATTCGTCTGTTATCGACGAACGATATTCAGATTAATTTATTGGTTATAAATCGTCCATTGCTGAAGGACGATTTCGATAAATTGAATTGGGAATGCTTCCTTTGTCGATTTACTTTTCTTCAATCGCCAACTGCAATGTATTCAATAATACTTTTAGCCACTGAAATACTTGTGTTATCAAGTAAATATTGATATATCAATACAAGTTCATCAAGTGCGGGTTCCGTCCAAATAATTTTCACAATCCTAATTTATTTCTGACATCATTAATCGGATAAACCCGCCCTTCTTTTATTGCTTTTTCCGACTTGGCAGCTCGTTCTTCCAGTTCTTCTACTGTAAAACGATTTACAGAAGGAGTAAAACTCCTAAGAATGTTCTCTATTTGTTCAATAACAGAAAAATCGTCCACAATAGAAAGATTTTCTGCGATCATTCTTTTTCGTGTTTCTAAACTTATGGTGCTCATATCTTTTTATTTGATACTGTTATTGATGTTACAAACCTACAATAAATTACTGTAAAATGCAATATCGAAGCATCAATATTTACGATTCGGATACGGTGGAGACCGGCGGCGATACACTACCTGTTTCCCATTCGGGAGGGTGGTATGAAGTAGAGGCGCTAAGCGCCTCATACCCCATCAGGACGATATCACCCGCATTTTGAAGCGCCGCAGTTGCGGCATTTCAGGCACCCCTCTTCATAGACCAGGGTCTCCTGCCCGCAAACGGGACATTTCTGCCCCTTTGCTTCGGTTTCATTGGGCAGGTATTTCTTCAGTGCCCGCTCCACCCCGTTCTTCCAGGTGTTGATGGTCTCACTGTCGAGCTCCAGTCCCGATACCAGCTTGATAACCTGGTCGATGGGCATGCCGTAACGCAGCACCCCGGAGATCAGCTTCGCGTAATTCCAGAACTCCGGATTGAACTTGCCATCCAGTCCCTCGATGGTTACTTTATAGCCACGGCGGTTCTGGAACTGAAAATCGTAATGTTTCCGTCCGTCCTTGTCATACGCTTTGATAATCTTTCCGGAGGTGACATTCTTCGGGATCATGATGCCGTCGTCCTCATCGTTGATACCGGTAAATATTTCGTAAGGCCGGCCGTTGAGCAATCCGATAAAGGCGATCCATTTCTCCTTGTTATTCTGAAACTTGATCACATCTGCATCCAGTTCTATGGGTCGCGACGTGACAATCTGAGGCATCTCGTAACAATCCTCCTCCTTCTCTTTGCTCTTCTCCTCTTTCTCCTCCTTGTCGTTCGAGATCAGCACGCCGGCACGCGAACCGTCGCGATAGACGGTACACCCCTTGCAACCACTTTTCCAGGCTTCCATGTAAAGTTCGCCCACCAGCTCTTCCGATACATCGGCAGGCAGGTTAATGGTGACGCTGATGGAGTGGTCCACCCACTTCTGCACCCGCCCCTGCATCTTCACCTTCTGCAGCCAGTCCACATCGTTCGAGGTGGCTTTGTAGTAGGGCGACTTCTCCACCATCTCCTCTATCTCCTGCTTGCTGTAACGCTTGGTGGTGGAGTAGCCGTTTGCCTCCATCCAGGTGACAAACTTATGATGGAAGACGGTATATTCCTCCCACGAATCACCGTTCTCATCCACGAAATCAATCTTTACATCCTTATCGCTCGGGTTCACCTTGCGGCGACGGGTATATACCGGCAGGAAGACCGGTTCGATGCCTGAGGTGGTCTGCGACATCAGGCTGGTGGTTCCCGTAGGGGCGATGGTAAGACAGGCAATGTTTCGTCTGCCATATTTCACCATATCCTCATACATCTGAGGATCAGCTTCTTTCAGGCGATTGATAAAGGGATTGTTTTTCTCTCTCTCGGCATCGAAAATTTCAAAAGCCCCTCTTTCTTTGGCCAAGGTCACCGATGAAGTGTAGGCATTGATGGCTACTGCACGGTGTACCTTCTCCGAGAAATCGGTACCCTCATCGGTACCATAACGGATACCCAAAGCAGCCAGCATATCTCCCTCGGCAGTGATCCCCACGCCGGTACGACGCCCCTGAAGGGTCTTGCGCTGGATCTTCAGCCAGAGATTGCGTTCGGACGACTTCACCTCTTCCGACTCGGGATCGGAATCGATCTTCTGCAGGATCATCTCGATCTTCTCCGACTCCAGGTCGATGATATCATCCATGATGCGTTGTGCCAGCTGCACATGTTTGGCGAAGAGATCAAAATCGAAGTAAGCATCCTCTTTGAACGGGTTCACCACGTAGGAGTAGAGGTTGATGGCCAGCAGACGGCAGCTGTCGTAGGTACACAATGGTATCTCACCGCAGGGATTGGTGGAGACCGTCTTGAAGCCAAGATCGGCATAACAGTCGGGCACCGACTCGCGGATGATGGTATCCCAGAAGAGCACCCCCGGCTCTGCTGAACGCCAGGCATTATGAATGATCTTGTCCCACAGGTCTTTTGCGTTAATCGTCTTCTGATACTTCGGCTGATCAGAATCGATGGGGTACTTCTGCACATAGGGTTTACCAGTAGCAACAGCCTCCATGAACGCATCGTCAATCTTCACCGAGATATTGGCACCAGTCACCTTCCCCTGTTCCAGCTTGGCATCGATGAAGTTCTCCGAATCGGGATGCTTGATAGAGACACTCAGCATCAGGGCGCCACGACGGCCATCCTGCGCCACCTCGCGTGTGGAATTGGAGTAGCGTTCCATGAAAGGAACCAGTCCGGTGGATGTCAACGCGGAGTTTTTCACGGGGGATCCCTTCGGACGGATATGCGACAAATCATGCCCCACACCACCGCGGCGCTTCATCAGCTGCACCTGCTCCTCATCCACGCGGATAATCGCCCCATAAGAGTCGGCGTTACCATCAATCCCGATCACAAAACAGTTGGACAATGAAGCTATCTGAAAATTATTCCCGATACCGGTCATGGGACTCCCCTGTGGAATGATGTAGCGGAAGCGGTCGAACAAATTGAACAACTCTTTCTCGCTCAGTGGATTGTCGTACTTCTTCTCGATGCGGGCAATTTCTCTCGCCAGACGCCAGTGCATATCTTCGGGGGTCTTCTCGTAGATCTCTCCCTGGCTGTCTTTCAGTGCATACTTGCTCACCCATACCTTGGCAGCTAGCTCATCGCCCTTAAAATATTCCAACGAAGCCTGGTACGCTTCGTCGAAAGTGTATGTTTTAGTTTTCATCAGCTGATCGTTTTTTAGTAAATAAAAAAAATGACTTTTAAAATGTTCCTGATTCTCCTGATCTGATCTGTTATTTTTCTATACAGGGTCCATTTGATGATGCAAGTTTATCGAAAATTTCCAAATATGCAAAATATTTCCAACTTTATTTATCAACCATCTGAAAAGTTTTCCATATTAAAATTTAATCATTTGAATATAAATATTTTATTTATTCATACCTGAGAAAATGTTTTCTTTTTTGTACAACTTGTCTGATAGACAAAAAGATAAAAAGGAAAACTATCTCTGTTGCATGCGCAACGAAATTGAAACAAAAAAATCACCCAGCAGGCACAACCCGCTGACTGATTTACTGTTTATGGCAAAAAAAAGGATTCCGGAGCTCTTATTCGCTGACAAAGATCGGTCTGAATCTTAATTTTTTGCGTAATTTTGCTTTTTACATTTTGTTCGTAATAATCACCATTAAAATAATATTGTCGGAATGAGAAAATGGCGTATTGAAGATTCTGAGGAATTGTACAACATCAACGGCTGGGGAAACGGTTACTTCTCCATCAACGATAAGGGACATGTACAGGTAACCCCAAACAAGAAAGATGGCAGCAGTGTTGACATCAGCGAACTGATGCGGGAGCTATACCTGCGTGACGTATCTGCACCGGTACTCCTCCGTTTCCCACAGATCCTGGACAACCGGATCGAGAAAATTTCCAACAGCTTCGCAATCGCCTCCAGCGAGTATGAATATGAAGCACAGCACTACATTGTTTACCCCATCAAGGTAAACCAGATGCGCCAGGTGGTGGAGGAGATCGTCTCCAGCGGCAAGCGGTTCAACATCGGCCTGGAGGCTGGTTCCAAGCCGGAGCTGCACGCCGTGCTCGCCATCAATACCGAAAGCAACTCATTCATCATCTGCAACGGTTACAAGGATGAGAGCTACATTGAACTGGCGCTGCTGGCACAGAAGATGGGCAAACAGGTCTTTATCGTGGTGGAGAAGCTCAACGAGCTGGATCTCACCATCCGGATCGCCAAACGGCTCAAGGTGAAGCCCAACATCGGTATCCGGGTGAAGCTGGCCAGCAGTGGCAGCGGCAAGTGGGAAGAGTCGGGCGGCGACGGCAGCAAGTTCGGCCTCAACTCGAGCGAGCTGCTGCAGGCTCTCGAGGTGCTCAGGGAGAACAACCTCACTGAGTGCTTCCGATTAATTCATTTCCATATCGGCAGCCAGATCACCAAGATTCATCGCATCAAGACCGCCCTGCGCGAAGCGGCGCAGTTCTACGTGCAACTGCACGCCATGGGCTTCAGGATTGAGTTCGTCGACATCGGCGGCGGACTGGGTGTCGACTACGACGGTACCCGCTCCTCTTTCACCGAGAACAGCATCAACTACTCGATCCAGGAGTATGTGAACGACTCGATCTTCACTTTCGTCGATGCAGCCAACAAGAACAAGATCCCCCACCCCAACATCATCACTGAATCGGGTCGCGCCCTCACGGCACACCACTCCGTACTGGTGTTCGAGGTGCTGGAGACAGCCACCTTGCCGGAATGGGCAGAAGAGCAGGAGATCCAGGAGGATGACCATGAGTTGGTGAAAGAGCTCTACAGCATCTGGGAGTCACTCACCCAGGCTCGCATGCTGGAGTCCTGGCACGATGCACAGCAGATCCGGGAGGAGTCGCTCGATCTCTTCAGCCTGGGCATGCTCGACCTGAAGACACGCGCCCAGGTAGAGCAGCTCTACTTCTCCATCGCCCGCGAGATCAACATCACCAGCAACCGGGCCAAACATGCACCGGAGGAGCTGCGCCAGCTGGGCACTCTTCTCCCGGATAAATATTTCTGTAACTTCTCCCTCTTTCAATCGCTGCCCGACTCATGGGCCATCGACCAGGTCTTCCCCATCATCCCCATCCACCGGCTGGATGAGCGGCCCGGCAAAACCGCCACGCTGCAGGATATCACCTGCGATTCCGACGGCAAAATAGCCAACTTCGCCTCACAGGACGGCTTCCGCAGTACCTATCTCCCGGTACACACCCTTAAGAAAGATGAAGCCTACTACATCGGCGTCTTTCTGGTGGGTGCCTACCAGGAGATCCTGGGGGACCTGCACAACCTCTTCGGTGACACCAATGTGGTACACGTCTCTACCAATGAATCGGGTTACAAGATTGACCAGGTGATCGACGGTGAGTCGGTGGCCGAGGTTCTCGAATACGCGCAATACAACGCCAAGAAGCTGGTGCGCACCGTGGAGACCTGGGTGATGAGCTCGGTGAAGCAGGGAAGGATTTCGGTGGAGGAAGGGAAGGAGTTTCTCTCCAACTACCGCTCCGGACTCTATGGTTACACCTACCTCGAGTAAAACGTTAACACGTTTGCAGGTCGGTAGGTTTGATTTGGGATAGCAGACAGCTATAGCTTACAACTTCCCGAATCATCAGAGAGATCCAGCTCAATGGTGGCATGCTGCACCCCCATTGTGTTGAGCGTTGTCCGTATGCGTTGCTTCAGTTTCTGCTGATCCCTCATCGTCATCTCCCTGTCGACCACCACGTGCATGGTAAGCACGTTGTACTCACCATCGACCGACCAGGCGTGCAGGTGCTCCGCATGGCGAACACCCTCCAGCGCCGAGACTGTTTTCGCTGCCGCCTCCAGGTCGAGCGACAATGGGCTCCCTTGCAGGATAATGCGGAAGCTCTGCCGCATGTTGCGATAGACATTGTAAAGAATAAATATGGTGATTGCTACCGAGAGCAGCGGATCAATGACCGGGGCATCCACGAAGTGCATCACCAGGGCACCCACGAACACCGCCACCCATCCCAACACATCCTCCAGCAGGTGAAGCGAGACTACTCGCTCGTTAAGGGAGTTTCCCCGGCGGAGACGCAACACCGCCAAACCGTTGATAAGCACCCCCAAGAGTGCCAACAACAGCATTCCCTGCGTATCGGGCTGATTGGGATGCAGCAATCGTGGCAGGGCATTGATCAGGATCACCACACTCCCCACCAGCAGGATTGCAGAGTTGACCACCGCCCCCAACAGGGAGAAACGTTTGTACCCATAGGTAAAGGCTTTGTCACCTGGTTTCTTGGATAGTTTCTGAAAGTACCAGGAGAGCCCCAGCGAAAAGCTGTCACCCAAGTCATGCACCGCATCGGAGAGGATGGCCATGCTGTTGGTCAACACCCCACCCACAAACTCGACCAGGGTAAAGGAGAGGTTCAGAAAAAAAGCCACACTGATGTTCTTCACATCATTATTGTGTCGATGATAACTTGTCTGCATAAAGCCTTTGCTGTTTTGTAGTAAACAGAGGTAGAAAAAGATTGTTCATTGCAACCCTTTCGGTTGAATTATGTATATTTGCACTCTTCAGAAACCTTTTAAACCCGTTCATATGAAACAGCTGAACTGGTGGTTGCCCCTGGCAGCCTTTTTATTAACAATCGCCTCGTGCAGTGACATGAACAAATCAATCAAGACATTGAAACAATCCGACTTTCCCGCACCTCCCATGGCTGAGGTGAGACCCGACACTTTCTTTCACCTCGGGCAGCAACGCATCGACAATTATTACTGGCTGAAAGACAAAAATGACCCCAAAGTGATTGACTATCTCCAGGCAGAGAATGCCTATACCAACACCGTGATGTCCTCCACAAAAGAGCTACAGGAGACCATTTACAAGGAGATCGTCGGACGTATCAAGGAGGATGATGAGAGCTACCCCACATACAGTGATGGCTACTACTATTATAGTCGCACCGAAAAGGGAAAACAGTACCGCACCTACTGCCGTCGCAAGGGATCGATGGAGGCACCCGAAGAGATCCTCTTTGACCTCAACGCGATGGCCGAGGGTAAGCCCGCTTTCATCTTCGGCGGCTACTCGGTAAGCCCCGATAACAGCAAGGTGGCTTACCTCTTCAACGAGACCGGCTCCTATGCCGAGTTCGTGATGAAGATCAAGGATCTGGAGAGTGGCGAAGAGACCGGCTTCACCCTCATCGGTGCCGCCTCGGTTGCCTGGGCCAACGACAACAGGACACTCTTCTATAGTACCATCGATGAGACCCTCCGTTCCAACCGCATCTACCGGCAGGCACTCGGCGAGCGGGAGGCCACTCTGATCTACGAGGAGAGCGATGCCCGCTTCTCCGCATATGTATCCGGCAGCAAGACCAAGGAGTATATCTTTATCAGCAGCGCCAGCTCCACCACCTCTGAAGAGCGGTTCATCCCTGCTGACAGGCCACTGGAACCCTTCACAATCTTTCTCCCCCGTGAACAAGGGGTGGAGTACACAGTATATGCCCATAAAGATCATTTTTTCGTGCGATACAAGGACAAGGAGAAGCTCAACGGAATGATCTATCAGGTGCCTCTCGATGCGCACGCCGACAAGTCACAATGGAAAGAGGTGATACCCCATCGTGATGATGCCCGCATCGATGCGATCGACCTGCTCAAAGAATACCTGCTGGTGGAACGGCGCATCAACGGGCTGAGTGAGATCAGCATCATTCCCCTTGCAGGTGGAGAGACCACCATCATCTCTTTCCCCGAGCCGGTTTACACCGCCTCACTGAGTGGCAATCCGGAGTACGATGCCACCACCTTCCGTTACTCCTACACCTCCCTGAACCGACCCGCCACGCTCTATGAATACAACATCACCAGTGGTGAGACGGTGAAGCTGAAAGAACAGGAGATCCCCTCCGGATTCAATCCGGAGGACTACGTGGTGGA
>Ga0265293_10004490_pt1 | contig 24516 bp, 23 predicted proteins | sample Munlanlewell138R_FD_192505 | JGI IMG/M metagenome (GOLD analysis project Ga0265293, IMG submission 192505) | Leachate microbial communities from a municipal landfill in Southern Ontario, Canada - Leachate well 138R | ecosystem: Engineered > Solid waste > Landfill > Unclassified | place: Canada...
TCTCAATGGAGGAGAGAACAACCTCTATCTCACCGCTTCTCATCTCTTTGTTTATCATTGAAGAGGGTCTTAGGCGCACTGTTCCTTCGGCTGCGATACAGTACTCCATCCTAAGTTTTTCGACGACATCAAGCAGTCTCGGGTCTGCGTCTTTATCGACAACCAACTGGGTAATTCCGTAGCGGTCGCGTAAATCCACAAAGTTGATTCCCCCATGGTTACGGTTACGGTGAACCCACCCATTCAGAACAACAGTTTTATCGACATCTTCTTTTGTGAGCTGACCGCAAGTGACGGTTCTTTGTTTGTATTCCATGACTCGGAATATATCATTTGTATAAAAGCACTTCAATTGGCTAAAACAATTTAGAGCGCTTTTGTTCTGTTTTCGTTGGCGACTGCCAACATCAGTTTTATCCTGTTTTCTTGGTTAACCTTAGTGGCTCCCGGATCGTAATCGATGGGAACGATGTTTATACTCTGATCAAGTTCTTTTAATTTTCTTATCATCCCTTTTCCCACGATATGGTTTGGAAGACAACCAAAGGGTTGGACACAGATAATATTTTTGTAGCCTTGAGCTGCCAGATCTCTCATTTCAGCAGTCAAAAGCCATCCTTCACCCATCTTACAACCGATACCGATAACCTCTTTGGCAGTCTCAATTGTTTGGCTGAAAGCAACGGGAGGTGTAAAGCGACCCTCTCTGCCTATTTCGTTTATCATTATCTCTTCAAGTTCCAAGAGGTAGTTGTTTATCTTTTTAAAAATAAATTTCTTAAGGCGACTGCCTCCGTACAGATTAATATCTTCAACCTGATTTTGCATCCCGTATAAAACAAAACCCATGATACCGGGAATCATCACCTCACACTGTTGGCTTTCCAAAAAATCTTCAAGGTGGTTGTTTCCCAGCGGGGCATACTTCATATAAATCTCACCGACGACTCCGACTTTAATAACCGGACGGCTTTTGTCAATCTTTATGGAAGCAAACTCATCTCTCATCTCTTTTATAAAGAGGGCGAGCTCTTTTTTTGAGTACCCCCGACCCAAATGAAATTCGTTACTCAGTTTCTCAATCCACTTGTTAACTAACTCTTTTGTCTCATTCCGATTTACCTCATAGGCGGTTACTTGGTTTTTTAAGAGCAACAGGGCATCCCCGGCTATCAAAGCGGCGACTCCCTTTCTGAGCATTCTTAATGTTATTCTGAAGCCGCTGTTTTTGTTCATCCCCTTTAAATTCATAGAAACGATTGGGATGTGGTTATAGTTTGCTTTATCGAGAGCCTTCCGTAAAAGGTGGATATAGTTACTGGCCCGGCACCCTCCTCCGGTTTGGGTGATGGCTAAGGCAACTTTGTTTAAATCATACTTGCCGCTGTCTAAGGCATCAATCATTTGACCTATCACCAAAAGGGCGGGGTAACAGGTATCGTTGTGAACATAGGTTAAACCCTTATGGACAACCTGAGGTCCCTCGTTTTCCAACAGTTCAACATTGTAACCCTCATCTTTGAGGACACTGACTAACAGTTTGAACTGGATAGGAGCCATTGAGGGGGCTAAAATTGTGTGAGTCGAACGCATCTCTTTGGTAAAAACAGGTCCCACTACAGTCTCTCCTTCTGCTGTTCTATTGCCGATAGCAGGCTTCTGAAACGGATTTTTACTGCACCAAGGTTTGTTATCTCATCGATTTTAATTTGGGTATACATCTTATTTTTTTCTTCCAAAAGTTCGCGGACCTCATCGCTTGTTATTGCATCTAAGCCACACCCAAAACTGACTAACTGTACCAGATGCATATCATTTTCTTTTGTAACCGTTTCTGCGGCTGCGTAGAGACGGCTGTGGTAAGTCCACTGGTTAAGGACATTGACCGCAGTCTTCTTATTCGGATGATTTAGGGAGTCTTCACTGATAATAGCCACATCAAAATTACTGATCAGTTTATCAAGAGCATGGTTTACTTCGGGATCTGCATGGTAGGGACGTCCGGCTAAAACTATAATCTTCTTATTCTCAATTCTGGCCGAATCTATTATTTGTTGAGCCTCCTCAAACTGTTCTTTCAGATAAGTTTCATAGGTAAAGAACCCGTTTTTCACCCCTTTTTTAATAAGGGAGGGGTCAATCGAACCGATGTATGGCTCAAGTATCATAGCGATTTTTTTTACAAAATCATTTTTACGGTGTAAACCGATGTGGTCGTTTATAAAATTGATTCCTTTAAGTTCTTCAACATTTGCCTCTATGACTTCGGGGTAGTAGGCTACCACAGGGCAATTGAAGTGGTTGTCACCTAAGTTTTCATCTAAGTTGTAGGTCATACAGGGATAGAAGATGGTTTTCGCTCCCCGATTAATCAGTTCTTGGATATGTCCGTGGACTAATTTTGCGGGAAAACAGACGGTATCACTGGGAATTGTTCCTTGGCCTAAAAGATAAAGTTCCCGATTGGAGAATTTTGAGATAACAACTTTTTTGCCCAAAGTTTCAAAAAAGGCTTTCCAGAAATAGATTAGCTCAAACGTGTTAAGCACCAAGGGAATTGCAATTGTATCCTCACCAATTTTTTCTTCGCCAAAGAGATTCAATTTCTCGATTTGTCTGAGCTTCCAGCTGTAGATGTTAAGTTCATCACTTTTTGATTTATTGGTGATTGGCCTTTCACATCTGTTTCCGCTGATATAACGTTTATTGTTACTGAAAGTGTTTATCGTCAGGCGACAGTTGTTTGTACAGAGGCGACAGGTTGCAACCTTTACATGATGTTTAAAATCTCTCAACTCTTTTTCCGAGATGAGGGTAGAGACTCCTTTGGCTGTATCCTTGGCGTGCAGGGCAGCTCCGTAAGCGCCCATGAGACCGCTGATGGTGGGTCTGACAACGTTGCGGTTTAACTCCGTTTCAAATGCCCGCAAAACGGCATCGTTGTGAAAAGTCCCTCCCTGAACAACTATATGTTCTCCCAAAGAGTCTTTCGAGGCTGCCCTTATAACTTTATAAAGGGCATTTTTTACTACACTGATGGAGAGTCCTGCACTGATGTCTTCAACCGTTGAGCCCTCTTTCTGAGCTTGTTTCACCGAGGAGTTCATAAAAACAGTACACCTTGAGCCTAAGTCAACAGGGTTTTTGGCAAAAAGACCAAGAGTTGCAAAATCTTCAACACTGTAGCCTAATGCTTGGGCAAATGTTTGTAAAAATGAACCGCATCCGCTTGAGCATGCTTCATTTAAAAAGATGTTGTCGATAACTCCGTTGTGAATTTTAAAACACTTTATGTCTTGGCCGCCTATGTCAATGACAAACTCAACTTCAGGTAAAAAGTGTTTGGCTGCAGTAAAATGGGCTACTGTTTCAACTAAGCCTTCATCAACACTGAAGGCCTCTTTGATTATCTCCTCTCCGTAACCGGTAACTGCGCTGCCGCCGATGGCAATGGCAGGATACGTTGCATAAAGGCGTTGCAAGGTCTCTTTTATAATCGGTATCGGATTTCCGCTGTTGCTTTGGTAGGCAGAATCGACAATTGTCCCCTCTTCATCTATGAGGACACTCTTTACGGTTGTGGAACCGGCATCGATTCCAAAGAAGTAAGTTTTGCCCTCTATGTATTCTCCGTGGGGGACACGGGCTTCTGAGTGTCTAAAAGAGAACTCTAAATACTCCTCTTCATTTTTAAAAAGGGGTTTTATTGAAGCTACCGGATTAATCTTTGTTGGGTTTCTTAGCTTTTTTACCGTCTCGGCTATATCGATTTCGGTTGTTGCACAGTAAGCGGCACCCAAAGCAACATAGTAGAGGGAGTTTGGGGGGCAAAAACCTTCTGTTTTAAGCACTTGGTCAAAGGTTAATCTAAGTTGTTGCATAAAAGTCAGAGGCCCCCCCAAGTAGACAATGTTTCCTTTGATGGGTCTTCCTTGAGAGAGACCGGCGATTGTTTGATTTACGACGGCGTGAAAGATGCTTGCGGCTATATCCTTTTTATGGGCACCTTGGTTCAGTAATGGTTGGATATCGGATTTGGCAAAAACACCACACCGGGAGGCAACGGTGTAAGTTTTTTCGGCTGTACAAGCCAGTTGATCCAACTCAGTAGGTGTCAGTTCCAAAAGAGAAGCCATCTGGTCTATAAAAGCTCCGGTTCCTCCAGCACAGGAACCGTTCATCCTTACATCCATTCCTCCGCTTAGATAGAGGATTTTGGCATCTTCGCCTCCCAATTCAATTATGACATCAGTTTGGGGAATCAGGCGTCTGGCAGCAATTCGGGTAGCGTAAACTTCTTGAACAAAAGGCAGTGCATAACGATCTGCTACCCCCATACCGGCTGAGCCGCTGAGCATCAATTTTGCATGGTCTCCTTTGAGAATCTCTTTGTTGATTTTATAAAGCAGATTGGCGCTTTGGTTAAGAATCTGTGAGAGGTGGCGCTCATAGAAAGAGAATATAATATCCCCGCCATCGTTTAAAACGACACATTTTATGGTTGTTGAGCCTATATCAAGACCAACAGTCATCTCCCCTCCGATTTGTAATAATGCAAGATTGAAGTAGTATCAATCTTGCTATAATCGCTACTCTACTAGGGGTTTTTCAAACTGAGCTGTATATAAAGAGTGGTAAAAACCTCCCTGTTGCAACAGCTGCGAGTGAGTCCCCTGTTCAACAATATTTCCCTCTTTTAGTACTAATATTAAATCGGCGTCTCTGATGGTAGAGAGGCGATGAGCAATTACAAAACTGGTTCTACCTTCCATTAGCGTTCTCATTGCCTCCTGAATCAGAACTTCCGTACGGGTGTCGACACTGCTGGTAGCCTCATCAAGTATCAGAATTGAAGGGTTGGCCAACAGTGCTCTTGCGATTGTTATAAGCTGTCGTTGTCCCTGGGAGATGTTTGTTGACTCTTCGTTAATCAGTGTATCATAACCGTCGGGCAGAGTGTGGATAAAGTGGTCAACTCGGGCAGCTTTTGCGGCTGCTTCAATCTCTTGGTCTGTTGCATTTAATTTTCCGTATCTTATATTTTCTCTGATTGTTCCGCTAAAGAGCCATGCATCCTGTAAGACCATTGCAAAATGGCTTCGCAAGTCCTTTCGGCTGAAGGTTGTAATATCGTTACCGTCGACTTTGATTGAGCCTCCCTGTAAATCATAGAAACGGAGCAACAGTTTTACTAGGGTGGTTTTTCCGGCTCCGGTCGGTCCGACTATTGCGACTTTCATATCGGGTTCTATTTTAGCTGAAAATCCTTGGATAACAGGAATCTTTGGATTGTAACCGAATATAACGTTATCGAATTCAACTTCCCCTTCTAGGCGTCCTAATATGCAGCTACTGGGGCTGTCCAGCTCTTCCTCCTCTTTTAGAAACTCAAAAACTCTTTCGGCTGCAGCAACGGTTGACTGAACCATGTTAGTTACCTGGGCAACTGTTCTGATGGGGTGCATGAAGTTACGGATATACTGAATAAAGGCTTGGATATCGCCGATGGGCAGTTGGCCGCTTGCCACTAAAATTCCCCCCAGAAGGGCTATTGCAACATATCCTAAATCTCCCAAGCCTTGCATTATCGGCATCATCAAACCGGAGAGAAACTGACTTTTCCAAGCGGAGTTGTACAGCTGTTCGTTGGTCTCATCAAATTTTGTTATGAACTGTTCTTCAACCGAAAATGCTTTCACAACAACATGGCCTGAGTAACTCTCCTCTACTATGGCGTTAAGTTTGCCTAAGCTCTCCTGTTGAGTCGAAAAATATTGTTGACTGAATTTTACGACTTTGCCGATAAAAATTAGGGCAATCGGTAAAATTAAGAGGGTAACGAGACTCATTATCCAACTGATGGTAAACATCATTATGATTACCCCGACAAGGGTAACGGCGGCAACCAATATTTGCATCAGTCCTTGATTGAGGTTTTGACTGACCGTGTCGATATCGTTGGTGATTCTGGAAAGAATATCACCGTGGGAGGCTTTGTCAAAACTGCCAAGACTCATCGAATGAATTTTTTGGCTCACCTTGCTTCTCAGCTGTTGAGAAATCTTTTGAGAGATATTGCTTAATATAAAGCCCTGTAAAAACATTGCAAGGGCACTTACCGCATAAAGAACAGCCGTTATCTTTAAGTAGTATCCGATTTTGGCAAAATTTAAAGACCCTTTAGAAGTTGCTATACTTGTTACACCCTCAAAGACGGTAGTTGTAGCCATTCCAAGCACTTTGGGTCCTATTATTGTAAATACAGTTCCCGCGATTGCCATAAGGGTTACTACCACCAAAGAGACCTTATAGCTGCTCATCTCCATCAGAAGCCTCTTTAAAGTAAGTTTGAAGTTTTTAGCTTTCTGAGGGGGGCTCATCATCGAGCGGTGACGGCCCGGACCTCTCATCGGTATAGATACTTTACCCATCTGTGAACTTTTTTCATTATCTTTCATAACCGTTTAGCTCCTTTTGGGTAAGTTGAGAGGCTGCAATCTCCTGGTAAACTTTACAGTTTTTCATCAGCTCTTTATGTTTTCCTTTTCCAACAAGCCTTCCCTCATCCAAGACTAAAATCTCATCGGCATCTGTAATACTGCTGACTCGTTGAGCGACTATAAAGAGGGTTGTATCTTTTAACTCTTTTGCGATGTTGGCTCTGATTTTACTCTCAGTTTTAAAATCCAGAGCAGAAAAACTGTCGTCAAATATTAAAATGGGGGGGTTAGAGGCAATAGCTCGGGCTATTGCTAACCTTTGACGCTGCCCTCCGCTTACATTTGTTCCTCCCTGGCTGATCTGACTTTTATAATCCCCCTCTTTCTCTTTTATGAAGTTGACCGCTTCGGCGATTGAAGCCGATTTCTCTATCTCTTTTTCATCTAAATTGTCTTTGGCAAATTTTAAGTTTGATTCGATTGTACCACTGAAGAGAAACCCTCTTTGGGGAATATAACCGATGGACTTTCGTAAAGAAAAGAGTTCCAAATCTCTGATGTCGGTTCCGTTTAAAGAGATGGTTCCACCTGTGACATCGTAGAAGCGGGGAATCAGATTCACCAAAGTCGATTTCCCGCTTCCGGTACTCCCGATAACCGCAACGGTACTCCCTTTTTTAGCGCTGAAAGAGATTTCGCAAAGAGTCGGTTCCTTAGAACCGGGATAGGCAAAACTGACGTTGTCAAAGGTTACAGTCGCCTCATTGTCGGTTTTGAGAACTTTGGGTTCTTTTGGATCTGAGATGTTTATTGGTGTCTCCAGAACCTCTTTTATTCTTGTCGCCGAAACAGCGGCTCTCGGAAGGACAATGGTAAGCATCGTAATCATTAAAAAACTCATGATGATTAACATTGTGTATTGGATAAATGCCATCATATCCCCAACCTGCATCAGGTTTGCCTCTATCTGATAGGAGCTCTGCCAGACAATTAACACTGCGGTTAGGTTCATTATCAGATTCATCAGGGGCATCATGCCGCTCATTACACGGTTAATGAAAAGGCTGGTTGAGGTCAATTCTCTATTGGCTTTTTCAAAGCGTTCTTTTTCGTACTCTTGGGTATTAAAAGCCCTTATAACAGGTAATCCAGTGAGAGTTTCTCTGACTATCCGGTTTATTGAATCGATAAGCAGCTGAAGCTTTTTAAAGCGGGGCATTGCAAGGACAAACATCGTCATTACAACGGTAAATATAGCTAATATTGCCAAACCGATAATCCACGATATCCCGATATTTGTTTTCAGCACACTAAAAAGGCCCCCCAGTGCCATAAGAGGTGCAAAAACTACAACCCTTAAGATCATCACGAAAGATTGCTGAATCTGTTGGATATCGTTTGTGCTTCTTGTTACCAAAGAGGCACTGGAGAACTTCTCCATCTCCTCCTGGTTGAAATAGAGTGTTTTTTTGTAGATGGCACTTCTAAGATTCTTACCCAATGCTGCCGCAACCTTTGAGGCAAAAAAACTGACAAGAATTAAACTTCCCATCCCCAAAAAAGAGATAAGAAGCATTTTTAGACCGACGCTTAAAATGTATTTTGTTTGGATACTTTTTGTGTTTAAGCCCAATTGTCGATACTCTTTTGCAATCATCTGCAGAGCTTTCTGCTTTGCAAAAGAGGTCTCGGAGTCGGTCAATAAAGAGACCATCATATCCTCATTTACAGAGTAATTCTCTTTTAGGAGGTAGTTTCCGTCTGCCAAAGTGTAACTTTCTTGCAATTGTGATTTTTCTGTTTCGCTTGCTGCCAAGTGTAGTTTTTGGTAAGTCTCTTTTGAAAGGGAGTGAGGGACAAGGGAACTTATCCCTTGTTGTTCTATTCCTACGTTAACTATTTTTGATGTGTAGAGGGGCAACACTAAATCGGTGCCGACTTTCACCATAAGAAGAGCAATGACGATAATAATTAAGGTAACAGAGCCTTTAAGATATTTTAAAACACTCGACATAATCTTTATTTTCACCTATAGAGTCCAAAAGGCTCTTTTTAATTGTTTCAGCTAGTTTTTCAAAAGTAGCTTTCTGTTCAAGTGAGAGTTCTTTGAAAGTCTCAGTTTCCAGCTGCTTTAACAAAGACTTAACTTCCAGTAAAACCTTGTCCCCTTTTTCTGTTTTATAAACCCGTAAAATGCGGGCATCAAAGGAGTCAATTCTCCTTTCAATGAGCTTTTTGTTCTCCATTCTTTTAAGCATTACGGTGAGACTAGGCGGTTTAATCATAAGTATGGAGGCAAGTTCCTGTTGGCTGAGACCCTCTTTTTGCTCTATTAAAATCAACAGATGTCCCTGTGCCGGGTGAAGGTCTAATTTAGAAAAGAGTTGATTGACTCTCAGAAACCTCAGCCGACACAATATGTCTAAGAGGGGTTTGTTAAATTCTATTTTTATATTTTTATTCATTTACTAATTAGGTATCCTCAAAAAAAGTTAGGTGTCTAATAAATAATATTAACAACACTTTTGGTCAAGATATTTTGAATAATTTTATTATTGTTCTGTTTAAAAAAGAGACAAAAGAGCTGTTAGTCTAAAATAATAGTGGAATTAAATACTACCTTCACAAGGCTATGACGGTACAACGGCTAAAGCTTAGCTTTAAGTTTTTGGGACAATTACAACTAGTTTTATACAAAACAATGATAAAACACTTATAAATGTTTTCATTTGCTAAAATGTAAAATAAAATGTAAAATTAGAGAGGAGGATTAAAAAGTGAAAGTCCCAATTCTCACTAGATCTCCGTTAAAAGCCTGTTTAACGGTTCTTAAATTTTCTTCAATCGAATTAATGGGAGAAAGCTATATCCCCCTTATCCAAGACAGATACCGCAAAGAAGGTCTGCCTGTGTTTGAAATAAGAAGGGTTGAAGAATTGTCTCCTGTTGGAGAAAAGGAAAAACAAACTCTGTGGTTGTTTTCTGATTTCAATAAAAGCAATATGGTCATTATCGGAAAAGGGTCTTTTGGTTATCAAACATTTAATTACAACCACTTTAACGATTTCCAAGATAAGCTTTTACTTTATTTCGAGATTTTTGCCCAACTAACAGAGTTTTATCGACACAATATTTTAGAATTTATAGGGTTACGCTACATAAATGCTATTGAGGGTGAGAAGTGGAGATTATATTTAACTGAGCCTTATCGAGGAATTAATTTCCCAGAGGGTGTTCTTGACGCTAGGTTTTATGAATTTCATGCTCTATATGCCCAAGGCACAACAAGTATAGGGTCTGAACATCGGGGTAGTTTAGTCATTAAAACGCTCCAAAATAACGAAGGGCTTTTATTCCCTCCTGATATACTGTTATTAGAGCAGCAAACTGAAAAAAAAGGTAATTTAGTGACAGTGCTAGACATAGACCATTTTTCTCTCTTAAAAACAAATTTAAGTGATTCTTCATTTGTTAGAACAATGAGCTCTACTCTTCATGAGGCGTGTGAGAAGGTATTTTTTAATGCAATTACTGAAGAAGCTTTGAGACTTTGGAGTTAAACATGAGTACCACAAATATGATATTGAGTAATAATATTTTTCTTTCTCAAAATTTTTATAACCTTAACAAAAAAGAGAATTTAAGAACGTTTGAAACAAACAGTATCTATAGGTTTTATGATTGCGTACAGTATTTATCTTTTAAAATAGCTCTTCAGCCGACTGTAAAGGCGGATGATGTAAAAATTATTCAGACAGATACTATCTTAAACAGGGCAAGAGAAGTCCTAGGGATTAGCATCACTGATTTGGCTGAGATTATTGGGGTTTCCAGACCAACCATTTACTCGTTTTTAGGGGGCAACGAACCCGTTGATAATATTGAAAAAATAAAAGGAAGTTTATCCTTTTTAAATTATCTTACCCAAAAAATTCTTGATTCTAAACTTACACTCCCTTGTTCATCAATTCTACGCAGAAGGAACGGGGAGGGATATAGTTTAAAAGAATTAATTGCCTCTGGTGAAATCACTTTCGATAGAATTTCATTCTTTGTGGAAAATGAAATTGAACAACAAGCGAAGAACAAAGAGACTCACATAATGTTGTCCGATAAAAATAGAGAATCGGAGAAATTAGATGTTGAAGCAATAAGTGTTCCTTTCAGTTACTCTTAGTGAGGACTAATAATGATAAGGCAGGGAGATTTTATAAAAATTAATTCAACATGCTTAAAAGAAAAATATCCCGATGCCCCATTTTTACTTATAATTACCCACTGTTGCGACCTTGCGCATGACCCTAACTCTTTAGAAGTTCTACCTTGTCATGAAATTGATGGGAATTATACTCAAGGAAAACATCCAAGAAAATTACATTTTGAAAAAGGTGGGAAATTGTTTGAAGCCAGAGCTAAAGAGAAGGAGCGAATTTTTTTAAGTAACAATGAAGTATTTAACGATAAATTTTCTTTTGATGATGATCGGTTTGTATTACAAAACTGGTTGGCTTTACAATATAAAAGAGTTGCAATAGATACAGAGGTTAACAAAATTTTTAAAGCAATTAAGCTAAAAGATATCGCTAAAAATTATCTAGAAGATTTAATAGGTATTTGGGTTGACATACAAAAGGACGAGACTGAAGAAATACCACAAAAGGATCAGAATCTTTATTTGTCAGCATTTTTTGTTTTTAATACCAATTCCCCAAATTTTAATGAATTTGAGGAAAGAATTAAAAAAACCATCAGTTCAAGGTTAGAAAAGCTTGGTATAAATAGAAAAAAATTCATAATTTATTGTTTATCGGAAGATGACTTTTCTCTTTTTCAAGCAAGGCACTTGAGTTTGGTAAATTTTGAGTATTTAAGCGAAAGTTAAAATTTATCTAGAAATATACTAATGTAAATGTAGGTCAAAATGATGAGATCACAATTGCGCTACGATGAGTAGGCTTTCTCATCAGGTTGTTTTCAGTTTCTTATGATATCTTCATGCACCAATTTAAAAAACGACACGCATTACTTGATTCTTTCGCTCGAAAGAAACCATAATTCCGCTTTAGAAAACCGCTGTATTAGACTTCTTGAATTCATGCCTAAGAATGGCGAACATCATTAAGGCGTGGCTAATTGTTTTCCACAGTTTAAAAAGGGAAACGAGACCGCTGTTAATGGGTTAAGCAGATTGATGGTGTTAGAAGAAGGGGCATTACCACTACAAGGCCCATATATATCTTCACCCTAATTTTTTACAAATATACTTATATTGCATTCTAAATAAGTATATCTGTAAAAATGTGCTTTCTGAATTGTATGATAAATTAAATACCGGATTGGGAATAACAGCCAAAGGAGGGGGAGCCTTTTCCTCTTCAAAGACTCCCCTGTTTAAGGCAGCTGAATTATCAGTTATTTCTCAGCTAAGAGTAATAGCTTTGGAAGGGATATATTCTTAGCGGTTGTGAAAGCGATGGTCCCAGTCGCTCTCTTTATCGAAAACCTTCTCCTCCATATCTTCTACTTTTCGCTTTAGGTTTTCAAATGCACTTCTTGCAGAATAGTTGTTGCTCTTGTATTCGGGCTCAAGGGGGATTAAGAGTGCCAAAATAGCATAAATAAGGATCCCGGGGAAAATACCCGACAAAACTATCGATGCTGCAACAATAAGCCTCAGAGTCCCTACCGGTAGCTCCTTCCAGTCGGCAATCCCTTGACATATTCCAAATATCTCCCCTTTGCGCGACCTGTATAATTTTTCTGTTGCCATATTACTACTTCCTATCATTTTCTCTGCTTTTTATTATTATCTCTAAATTCTCTATTCTTTTAGCCAGCTGCTCAATCTCACTAACACTGATATGATTATCGAGGGTATCCTCTTTAAGTCTCTCTTTCTTTTCTTTGGCATTAATAGATAACTTAATTACCCAGCCGGCAAAGAGAAACGGCGTTACAATTGCCACCATTGGAATCCAAAATCCTGAAGCCATATTATTTACTCCCTCAATCAGATTCTAGCCCTTTTGTATTTTGCGGCGCAACTGTTGAAGCTCTTCTTCAATCTCTTTTTCCTCTTCCAGGGTGGCAAACTTAGATTCAAGATCCTCTTTCATCCTAAGGTAGTCATTCTCCTGGGTCATTCGGTCTACCTGGCGCTCCATCTGTTCAAATTTGGAAAAGGGATCTTCATTGCTTTCTTTGAAGCGACTCTCTTGTTTTGCTTCTCTGCCCTGTTCTTTTATAGTGTGGTGCTTCTCTTTTAAAGAGGTGAGTTTTTGTTCGAGTTTCTCAATATCTTCTTGGCATTTTTTACTTAAGCTCTCGTAGTGTTTTATCTCCTCTTCGAACTTAGAGCTCAGCTCAAGAGCCCTCTTGCGCTCTAACAGAGCTTCTTTAGCTAAATCCTCTTTTTCACTTGAAAGGGCCAACTCGGCTCTGTTAAGCCATCTTTTAGCAATCTCAAGTTGTTCTTTGTTAAGGCGTTGGGCTTTACTTTTGTTGGCAATATTGGCGGCACATGAAGCCTTTAACTCTATAATAGTATCCTCAACTTCCTGAAGCATAAGTCTGATCATTTTCTCGGGGTCTTCTGCCTTATCCAAAAGAGCGTTTATATTTGAATTAACAATATCCATAAATCTTGAAAATACTCCCATATCTCTCTCCTATAAAAATTTCTTACCAATGTTAAGAGCAGAAAGTGTGCCAACTCTAAAATAGTGTTATTTAACCAATTTTAGTAAATTGGTTGGTTAAATTAACCGCTTAGTGGTAGAATAAACCTATGGATAGACAATCAGTAAACGCCCCATTGGGGCAATCGGAACAGTTTTTAAACTTTCAACAGCAGGTAAGCAGAGCGGCAAAAGTCAACAGAAGTGTTTTGGTTGTCGGAGAGAGGGGGAGCGGTAAAGAGCTGGCTGCCTCAAGGCTCCACTATTTAAGCGACCGATGGCAACAAAAACTTATTACGGTCAACTGTGCCGCACTTCCCCCCTCTCTGATTGAGACTGAACTTTTTGGCTATGAAGAGGGAGCTTTTACGGGGGCAACAAAGAAGCGAAAAGGCCGATTTGAAGAGGCTGAAGGGGGTACCCTTTTTTTGGATGAGATCGGACTCATCCCGTTGGAGGTACAAGAAAAGATTTTAAGAGTTGTTGAGTATGGAACGTTTGAGCGAGTCGGTTCAAGTAAGACATATGAAGTTGATGTGAGAATCATCGGAGCGACAAATACGGACTTACCGGCTTTATGTGAACAGGGCAAATTCAAAGAAGATTTACTGGATCGACTAAGTTTTGAAGTTCTGTTTCTCCCCCCTTTAAGAGAGCGGGGTGACGATATCCTGCTGTTAGCCGACTACTTTGCTTCAAAGATGGCTTTGGAATGTGCTCAGACAGAGATGCCGACTTTCAGTGAGCCGATAAAAAAGCAACTGCTCTCATACCGCTGGCCCGGTAATGTCAGAGAGCTGAAAAATGTTATTGAGAGGGCGGTGTATCGTTCTGATTCTCCCCTTATTGAAACAATTGAGTTTAATCCCTTTAGAAACCCCTATGAGGGGGAAAAAGAGGGTGAAGGGATTCTTTTAGGTACCGATTTTAATCTTGACGGTTACGAAGAAGCTAAAAAAGAACTCGATATAACCTACTTAAAAAAGGCTTTGACCCTTTTTGACGGAAATCAAAAGGAGGCGGCCAAAGCCATGAACCTATCTTACGATCAGTTTAGGGGGCTTTACAGGAAGTACAAAGAAGTTTTAGAAAACTCTAAGATTTAAGAGTTCTCCTTCTCCTTTTGTTTTGCTTTTAACTTAGCCAATTCATTTTCAACGGCTTCATCCTCTTCCATCTTTGAAAACTGTTGGTCTTTGGTCAATTTAGAAGAGTGCCATTGCTCCACTTTTGCTTCGGCTTCAAGCAGTTCAATTTGTTCCTCCAGCTGGCTAAAACGTCTGAGGGTTGAGGTTGCCTCCAAATCTCTGAGTGTTTTAAGGATCTTCTTTTTGTCTTGCGCATGAGAAGCTCTCTGTAAAAGGAGGCGCTCTTTTTCTTTTACTTCCTGTCTTTTGGTCTCTAAAGCAGTTATCTGTTGCTGCATCGATTCAACAATGCTTTGATGGTGTGCCAACTCTTTTTCTAAAAACTGAATCTCTTTGTTGATTCGGTTTTTCTCAACAATAGCTTCACGGGCTAATTCATCAGATCCCTTTTCAACAGCCAACTGAATTCTGTTTTCCCACCTCTTAAAGGCCCCTTTAGCCTCTTTTAACTCTTGTTCAACTAAAGTCCGACTGGCAATCCGTTCAGTTGTAGAACGTTTTGCATCGATTATTGTAGAGTCTATTTCGCTTATCATAAGACGAATCATTTTCTGTGGATTTTCGAGGCGGTCTAGTTTGTCGTTTATATTTGATTTGACAATATTTTGAAACCTTTTAAATAGTCTCATAACATCTCCTTTGGCACAGCAGCCTTATTTTGTATACTAAGGATAATGCAATAGGCGTGCCAACTCTAAAAAGGGGCAAAAGAACCCTGTTTTACCGTTTTTGGGTAATTATACCAACAAAGGTTGGTTTATTTTACCATTGCCTCTTTTGTTTGTTGTGGCTAAGATAGCCTTATGGGAATCCTCTACATCGTAGCCACCCCGATTGGTAATTTAGAAGATATCACATTGCGGGCTCTTAGGGTATTAAAAGAGGTTGATGTCATTGCCTGTGAAGATACCAGGCACACTTTACGTCTTTTGAGTCACTACAAAATTGAGAAACGGTTAATTGCCACTCACAGTCACAACGAGAAAGCCTCAAGCGAGGGGATTGTCAAGCTTTTGGAAGAGGGTCTTAACGTAGCTTTTGTCTCCGATGCCGGAACACCGGCAATCAGTGACCCCGGTTCTATTTTAGTCTCTAAAGTACGCCAAAGGGGTTTTGAAGTTGTCCCTATCGGGGGGATCTCGGCAGTGACGACACTTTTGTCTGTAAGTGGCGCAGTCGGTAAAAGTTTTACTTTTGAGGGATTTCTGCCTCTGAAGCCCAAAAAGAGAAGTTTGCGTTTAACTGAGTTGCTCAATCGCAACGAGAGTTTTGTTTTATATGAATCTCCTTTCAGAATTGTTAAACTTTTAGAAGAGATTTGTGTCATTGATTCAAAAAGAAGAGTTGTTGTGGGCCGAGAAATCAGTAAGATTTATGAAGAATTTGTCGAAGGGAGTGCTCAAGAGGTTGCCTCTGTTTTTAAAAGCAGGACTTCTATAAAGGGGGAGTTTGCAATCTGTGTAGCTTCAGAAGTCAAAGAGGTCTCTGATGATAACCCTTAGAAAGCTTAGGGGTCTGACCGAAAACAATAAGTTGGCCAAATGCGGACGCTTATTGGATGAGGCTTCAATTAAGCTTTTGAGAAAAGAGTACTATAACAGTTCTTACTTAAAAGGAATCTGCTCAATAATTTTAGATTCAAACAGCGCTCTTATAAGTGAGCAAGCCAAAAATATAGCCACCAATATTATTGACAAGGAACAATTAGACTACCCATTGATAAGAGACCTTTCGCTGGTTTTACATACCGATTTAAATTTGGATTGGGCCGATTGGGACATAGAATATAATCAAGATGATTTGAGAAATAGGATAACCTCTCCCTTTGGTGTTGTCTTAGACCATTTAAGGTCTCCTTTTAATGTCGGTTCAATTTTTAGAAGTGCCGATAGTTTTGGAGTTAATGAGATTTTCTTATTGAGTCCGGGTTCTTCAATTGAGCATCCAAGGGCAATTCGCAGTGCCCGAGGCAGTGAGAAAGTTGTTCCTTACAAAAATGTTGATGAAAAAGAACTTTTTGGGCTTCTTGAGGGGAAAAATGTTTTTGCTCTTGAGACAAAAGGAAAAAGCATAAAAGAGTTCACTTTTCCCTCTGACGGAGTTGTTATAATCGGCAATGAAGAGTTGGGTGTTTCGCCGTCGCTTTTAGAATTGGCCGAAAAAAGTTTGGGTAGGGTAACAATTGACCTGTATGGGTCAAAGGGGTCGTTGAATGTATCGGTAGCTTTTGGCATACTGATGTACAATTGGTACACACAGGTGCACAGCAGAGGAAAATAACAGATGAGTTTACTGACCCGAAAAAGATTAAGTGCCGAAGAAAACTATAAGCGGATGATTGAAACTCCTGTCTCAAGGCTTATCGGTTCTTTGGCTGTTCCGACAATTATTACCATGTTGATGACCACATTTTATAATATGGCCGATACTGTCTTTGTAAGTAGACTGGGAACTCAAGCCAGCGGGGCTGTCGGAATTGTTTTTTCTCTGATGTCGATTATCCAGGCAATCGGAATGACCTTAGGGATGGGCTCGGGCAGTTTTATGGCCCGCCTTCTGGGAGCCAGAGAGGATGAGAAAGCAAGCCAGGCTTTGGCAACCGGCTTTTTTTCTGCTTTGGGTATCGGTTCTCTTTTGATGATTTTTGGTCTTATGTTTTTGGCACCTTTTATGAGATTGCTTGGATCCAGCGAAACAATTTTACCCTATGCCAAAGATTATGGAGGGGTCATTTTAATCGGGGCTCCCTTTATGGCTGCCACTTTTGTCTTAAACGTCTGTCTAAGAAGTGAGGGAAGTGCCTCTCTGGGAATGAGAGGGATGGTTACCGGCTCAGTTTTAAATGTTATTTTAGATCCGATTTTTATCTTTACTTTTAAAATGGGAATAAGGGGAGCAGCTATTGCCACAGTATTCAGTCAGGCTGTCTCTTTTACAATTCTTTTGAGCTTTTATCTCAGAGGTAAAAGTACAGTTAAACTTTCGATTAAAAATGTCCGCCTCAAGTTTTGGCTCTACAAGGAGATTCTTGTCACCGGTATGCCGGCTCTGTACAGACAGGGCTTAGCCAGCCTTTCGATGATAATCCTAAACGTTCTTGCCAGACCTTTTGGGGATTCGGCTCTTGCTGCAATGGCTATTGTTGCTCGGACTATGCAGTTTTTGGCATCTGCTCTGATCGGCTTTGGTCAGGGATTTCAGCCTGTTGCCGGGTTTAGCTGGGGTGCTAAGCGCTACGATCGCCTACGGGAAGCTTTTTTCTTCTCCATGAAAACGGGTGTTGCCGTTTTTTTAGTAATAGGCTCTGGCGGTTTTATTTTTGCCCCGACGATTATGAGATTTTTTATTAAAAATGATTTACAGGTTATTGCTGTCGGTTCTTTAGCTATGAGGCTTCAAAGTTTACTGATGCCTCTACAGGCTATCAGCATAATTATTTCAATGTTCTTTCAGTCTATAGGCAGACCGACTCAAGCCTCTTTTACCGCAATGTCACGCCAGGGTCTCTTTTTTATTCCCACGATTTTAATTTTAAGCCACACCTTTGGAATATTGGGGATTCAGATGAGTCAGCCTATCAGTGATTTACTTACATTCCTGTTCTCTATAATTCTTATTACTGCTTTTTTCAGAAAGAACAAGTTTCTCAGTTCTGAGGCCGTGAAATCTCATACAGACGCTTTAAGCGATCCTCAATAAGGCGATTCATGGTTCCCTGAGGGAAAAGGTCTTTTTGGTTTCTAACTCCCGAAGGGCGGTCGGCCAAAATTTCCATCCCCTCATCAATCGTTTTGACCGGGTAGATATGAAACTTTCCCTCTTTAATTGCATTAAGAAGTTCGTAGGGGAGAATTAGACTCTTTATGTTTTGGATCGGGATTATTACCCCGGGGTGGTTTTTAAGATTCTGATGCCTGCAGAGATTAAAGAAACCGCTGATTTTTTCGTTGATACCGCCTACCGGCTGTAACTCTCCCATCTGATTGACGCTACCTGTAACGGCAATGTTTTGTTTAATCGGAATTTCTCCGATTGCCGAAAGGAGGGCATAAAGCTCACTGGAAGAGGCTGAATCTCCGTCAACTTCGGCGTATGACTGTTCAAAACAGATTCCTGAGTAAATAGAGAGAGGGAAGTTTCTTGCATAATGTTTGCGCAGATACCCCTCTAAAATTAAGAGCCCTTTATCGTGGATTTCTCCCGAAAGGCCTGCCTCATGTTCAATATTTACAATCCCTTCACTGCCCGGGGCTACCGTGGCACTGATGACCGTCGGTATTCCGATAATCGAGGAGCCCTGATCTAATACAGCCAACCCGTTGACCACCCCAATTTTATAACCGTCCAAAGCGATAATCATCTCGCCCGAAGCAATTTCATCAAAAATTCTACTTTCGGTAAGGCCCTCTACATAGTTACGCTCTTCGATTGCTTTTAAGATTAAAGAGGCATCAATTGAGTTTAGGTTTTTGGTTTTTGCCCAGTAGTTAGCCTCCCTCATCAAATCTCCAATAAGAGCCAATTGAGTTGTTAACTCTTCTCTTGATTCGGCAATCAGGGCACTGAATCTCAACAGTTCGGCAATTGCAGAGTCATCAAAGCAAAAGAGCTTCTCATTTTGTTCGACCCCTTTTATGTAGCCGATTGTACCGCCGATGTTTTCGCAGTTTGAAGCCATAGTGTAATCAAACTCTGCCGAGACTTTAAAGAGTTTTAAGAAGTCTAAATCGTGGTTATAAAATGTTTCATATGACTCTTCGGAACCGACTAGGATAACTTTTAAGTCGAGGGTAATCGGTTGGGGACGGATGCTAGAGCTCTGAGTCGATGAACTGGAGATGTTTTGAATAATTAAGGCATTGAGAGTTAAAAATCGCTTAAAAGCTTCCCAGAGTCCCTCAACAGTCAACAACTCTTCTGCACTTATGACAATATAACCACCGGCTGCCTTTAAAAGAGAACCCGCTCTGATTGATAAAAACGGAAGGTAAGAGTGGTCCTTTACGTCGGTTGCCAAATCAAGCGACCCAAAGAGGTTTGTAAAAGTGGGGTGAGTTTCGAATATAAGGGGTCTTTTGGTTGTTTGGCTGTGGTCAACAAGCAGGTTCACCTGATACCTAAGGTAAAACTTGTCACTGGGAATATCGTTTTGCAGCTCCAAATCAAACAGATACGAGTGTTCAATTAAATCTTGAATAATATGACGGTAGTGGTTGGCTAACTGTATTGAGTTAAACTTTTCTTCTATCGGATTAAGGAGCCTGGCTGCCAATGAAGATAAAAATGCTTTATCGATAGCCTCTTTTGCCAAAGTTTTTTTTCTTATCTCCCCTTTTAGCTGAGTTGAAAACTCCCTCATTAAAAGGAAGAACTCCCGCCCTTTGCCGATTGGAAAGCTAAGGGCAATCGGTTCGTCCGGATTGGTAAAATTATGGATAAAAGCAATGTCTTTGACTAAAGAAAGATCCTCTAAAAATGGCTTTGTGGCTAAAGAAATGGCCGTTGAACGCCCTGTCCCCGGATCTCCGCTGACAAAGATGTTGTACCCCCTGGAAGGGATGGCAAGTCCCAACTCAAGGGCTCTCATAGCTCTGGGCTGCCCAATTATAGAGAGATTGTCGTTAGTTGGGCTGCACTCTTTAACTATTGAAATGTCGTAGGTGAAACTAGCCTCTTCGACGCTCAGTTCACGCTGGGATAGACTCAACTCTGCCATGAGGGAACTATAGGTGGTGGAATAATTGATGTCAACTCTCTATAATACAACTATGAAAATAGAACAATTAAGTGAGTATATTTACAAAAGACTCAACCTCGAGCAATTTGAATCTGCCGACAGTTCATTAAACGGCCTACAGTTTGGTTCCCCTGCCAAAGAGGTAAAAAGGGTAGCCTGTGGTGTTGATGCTTCTCTTTCGACGTTTGTCAAAGCCGCAAAATGGGGAGCCGATGCCCTTTTTGTTCATCACGGACTTTTTTGGGGAAAACCGATTGCGATTACCGATTTACACTACAGGCGGATTGAGTGCCTCTTTAAAAATGATATGGCGCTGATAGCAGCTCATCTTCCCCTTGATGCCCATCCGCAGTTGGGCAACAATGCCACTATGGCAAGACTTTTAGACTTGATTGAGGTCTCTCCTTTTGGTCTTTATAACGGTCACTATATTGGTTATAGGGGACTCTTTAAAGAGAGCTCTTCGATTGAAGAAATCGTTAAGCTTTTAAATTTGGGCGAAGAGAGCGGTTTAAGGGTTCTCCCGTTTGGTAAAAAAGAGATTAAGAGTGTGGGGATAATCAGCGGAGGAGCCGCTTTTGATGTTCTGGAAGCAATTGACCTTAAACTGGATGCCTACATAACCGGAGAGAGTTCACACACGATGTTCTCCTACTGCCAAGAGGCAAAAATGAACATGATATGTGGCGGTCACTATGCCACCGAAGTTTTTGGGGTTCAGATGGTTGCCAAAGACCTTAAAGAGAATTTGGGTTTAGAGACAACCTTTATCGACAACCCAACGGCGCTTTAGCGGTAGCAGAGATGGGCAAAGAAAGTTTTGTTAAAAGGCACAGCTACTTTATTTTCACTCTTATTGTTGTAGCAATCGACCAGATTACCAAAGCATGGATTGTTAAAACAATCGAAGAAGGGAGAGTTAAGTTTTCTTTTCTAAAAGACTTTATTTGGATTTGTCATGTCAGAAATTCGGCGATAGGTTTCAGCATCGGTTCTTCTTTGAACGATAATTTAAAGAGATTTCTTTTTATCCTTGTCCCTCTTATCGTTTTGATTTTATTGGTTGTATTTCTCTTTAGAAATAAAGAGCTTGAGAATTATCAGAAATTTTTTGTCGGAGGAATAATCGGAGGCGGAATAGGCAATCTGATTGACCGTATTTTCAGAGTCGATTGGGTTGTTGATTTTATAAGCATAAAAGTTTACGGATTTTTAGGCTTTGAAAGATGGCCTACGTTCAATGTTGCCGATGCCACAATAGTTGTCTGTACTGTGTTATTATTGTTTTCGTTGTTTTTTGGAGGGCGGGGGAAGGGAGTTTTGAATGAATAAGATGGGAAACACAGTTTTATTTGTTATCGTTGCATCTCTTATAAATTTAGTTGTGATGGCAGCTCTTTTTCTGATAAGTCTCATCTTATTAAATTGGTATGTCCCTGCCGATTCTCCCTATTCAACCCTATTTTTAGGTTTAACGATTCTCTTTTCAGTCGGGGGTACATTCCTTATCTATCAATTTACTGTTAAAAAACTGACCGAGAGGTATAATCTAAAGGAACACCTTGATCCGATTTTTTGGAAAAAGAGGAAAGATAAGAAGAGGATTTTATAGTTGGATAGTTTGCATCCGTTAAATGAGATTGGAAAAGCTTCGTGGTTTCCCTTTTCTGATGAACCTGTAATAGAGGGACTGTGGTATATTCCCCGTCTCTCTTCTCCGGTATTTCTGTTTCCCGAAGAGTCGCCCGACGGCAAATGGCATCTTTTTGCCCACTCCTATTTGGGAATCAACCACTACACTTCCGACAGCGGAATAATGTGGGAGCCTAACAGACTTGTTCAGCTGCGGGGAAAACACCCCTTTTTATTCAAAGAGAAAGGGCTCTTCTACCTGATTTATGAACGTCACGGCAGACGGATTCCCTTTTTTGAAAGGAGAGCTCAAAAGGGGCGTTTACCTTATCTCATCGGTTCTCATATAGAGATTCGTTCTTCGACCGATTTGTCTCTGTGGAGTGAACCAAAAACTATTTTTGAGGCAAAAGAGGTAGACTCATCCGGTGACTATTTAAAAAAAAGAAGTATAGGACATCCCCAACTGATTTCGGTTGACGGAGGCTACAGACTCTATGTCGGTTCTTCTAAAGTCGGGAAAAATCCCTCTTCCAGCCGTTATCTTATCAGTGCTTTCTGTGAGACGATTGAAGGCCCTTACATAGTAGAGTCACAGAAACCCTTAATTGAGGCAGAAGGCAATGACATTTATCGAAATCTGGCGACAGGAAGAGTCTCGGTTTATAAAGCTCAAAACCTTTTTGTAGCCCTTCAAAACGGACGGTACTGGAACGAAGAGAGGCAAGCGGAAAGTTCAGCCATCACCCTTTTAAAGAGTGAAGATGGCAAAAAGTGGTCAAAGTGGGGCAAAAAGCCGATTTTAATACCGGCACAAAGCGGATGGGCATCAAAACATATCGTTGGTTGTGATATCCGCTATAAAGCGGATGAGGCATGTTGGTACTGCTATTTCTCGGCTACGGGAGAGCCTCAATACGGTTTTGTCAGAGAATCAATCGGTCTGTTAATCGGACGAAGCGAAAAAGTAAGACAGCTTTAACTACCTCTTTTTTAACTCTTTCTTTGAGATTAGCTCAATCGATTCCAAAGGGCGTCCCCCGATAAACTGCAGTATTGCAGATTCACTCTCATCGGTTCCCTTTGCATCGGGATAGGGGAAAAAACCGTGAAAACTATCTTTAATTTCCAAGTGTTTTACCGGAGTATCGGCTGATTTTAGAGCTTCGGCATATAAAACTCCGTCCTCTCTGAGGGGGTCGTTGTCACTTGTAATAATCAGGGCAGAAGGTAATCTGGAGTGGTCTTTAGACAGAAGCGGAGAAAAATTGGGGTTGAGGATATCTTTTGGTTCGCTTTGGTAATTTTTCACAAAAAATTGCAGTTGACGGGCTGTAAGGGTGGGACTCTCTTTAAACGTATTTAAAGAGGTTGTCCGTAGGCGTCCGTCTGTTATTGGGTAGAGCAGAATTTGTCCGGCAATATGAGGCCCTTTACGGTCTCTTGCAAGACGGCTGACCACGGCTGCTAAATTACCTCCGGCACTGTCACCGGCCAAATAGATCTGTTCAGGGTCGATTTTCCAGTAGCGGGCTCCCTGAGCAGCCCATAAAAGGGTGTTGTAACAGTCTTCAACGGCGATTGGGAATTTGTACTGAGGGGCTAATCGGTAATCTACCGACAATACATCGGCATGGGTCAGAGCAGAAAGACGACCGCAGGTTGTGTTGTAAATCTCCATGTTTCCCAGAATCCACCCTCCTCCGTGAAAGTAGATTATTAGGGGTCTTAGGTTTGTAAGTTGTTGTCTTTCAACACCTCTCTGTTGATAAAAATAGCCGGTCACTGCCCCATCTTCAACGGGAATGATAAAAGTGGAGGTCTCAATATGTCTTGGAAATTTCTTTAAGAGTTTACGGGCAAGAGCTTTGTTAGCCAACGGCTGACTGTTATATTCGGTTATTTGTTGGGGGCTAAATTCAGTAATATCGACATTACCGCTAAACTTGTTTATAAGGCGGAGAATTTTATTCTGTTTTTTAGAGAGTTGAGGCTGTTGTAAGGTCTTTTTTGGCTTCATCATAACCCCTGTTATTAGTATACAATTTGGGCAAAACTAAATGCCATTGTATACCATCTGAAGGCCATTGTCATTTCAAATTGTTGTCTTGTATGGAAAAGTGACAAAAACAGGGTTTCCTTCCACTTTAAGTAGCAGCTTATCGTCAATAACAACATTAGAGATGCTTTGACTATCCATTGAGATTAATAAATTGTTTAGCTCCCATTTTAAATTTTTTGAACTGACTCTGCTGCTGCCTTTGTGAATTGCCGGAATTATTGAGACACTTTTCCCATCAACATTTGAGATTGAAAAACTCTCTTTTGCCAAATAGATAATCTCTTGAGCAGTAATCCAAATCTGGGGAGGCTTATAAAGACTAAAGAGGCTATAGAGGTGTAAAAGATGATCAAAGCGTCCCTCTCCGCCTCCGATTAAGATATAATTTTCAATCTCTTTTTGCTCTATCAACTGTAAAAGAGCCTCTGTATCGGTAATATCTTTTTCTTTTGGTAAAGTTATAATTTCTTGTTTGTCCAAAAGGGATTTTTGTTGAATTGAATCAAAATCACCGATTGCCAAATCAACCTTAAAACCCAATTTATGGGCAATATCCAAACCGCTGTCGGCTGCATAAATGAAATCACAGACGGGGATAAGTGCCCTGTCAAAATCTAAAAGAGAGGGGCTTTTTCCCCCGGTAAAAAGAAGAGCCCATTTTTTCATGGGCTCATCGTAGCATACCTAATAATGTTGAACAACAATTGACTGTTTTAGAACTTAAATTTCAGTGAGACCCCGATTAAAGAGGATTGTTTTAATCCATCTAGACTGAAATAGTAGTCGGCATTGTCAATTAGCTCTTTAAAATCATCAACAA
>Ga0265293_10004491_pt1 | contig 24516 bp, 18 predicted proteins | sample Munlanlewell138R_FD_192505 | JGI IMG/M metagenome (GOLD analysis project Ga0265293, IMG submission 192505) | Leachate microbial communities from a municipal landfill in Southern Ontario, Canada - Leachate well 138R | ecosystem: Engineered > Solid waste > Landfill > Unclassified | place: Canada...
GCGCGCGCCGAAGGTGTTCAGTTGAGGCAATCGTACGTGCGAGTCGGGAAGCAGACGTTGTTGATGCAGTCTCGCTACGCGCACGCCAAACAGTTCAAGCGTGCTCGTAAGGCCACGCGGCGGTTGAAGACCTTCTTGGGGCGCGTCATTCGCGATGTGCAACGCAAAGCCAGCAACCCCAGCCCTGAGCTTCAGAACCTACTCGCCCTCTCAGAACGCCTGCACGCTCAGAAGCGAAGTGACAAGGGCAAGCTTTACAGCCTGCACGAACCCAACGTCGATTGCATCTCGAAAGGCAAAGCGCATAAGCGTTACGAGTTCGGCTGCAAAGTAGCCCTAGCCACCACCAGCAAGGGCGGCTGGCTACTCGCTGCCAAGGCTCACCCGGGCAACCCCTACGACGGGCACACTCTCACGAGCACCCTCGAGCAGATCACTGACCTGGTCGGGCGTGAACCTCAACACGCTTTCGTGGACATGGGTTACCGCGGGCACGGTTACGAGGGGCCCGTCATCGTGAACGTCGATAAACGCCGGCGCGGCAGGACGCCCAAGAACACCTGGCGCTGGATGAAGCGAAGGGCCGCTATCGAACCGACCATCGGGCACTTGAAGGCGCACAAGCGGCTGGACAAGAGCCGCTTGAACGGCGAGCTGGGCGACAAGGTGAACGTAATCCTGAGCGCCGCGGCCATGAACCTGCACAAGATCATGAAGGCCCTCGCCGGAACCCCGGCTCTCTTGGCTCGATTCCTAGTCTGGCTACTTGATCACCTAGAACACCGACCAGCAACCCTCGGACGCGCTGACGCCCGCCAGACGAATACTTCAACGTCGACTCATTAATATGGCGGGCTAGCCGATGAAAGACTATCACCGACACCGTACGCGCCCGCGTCGGCCACGTTGCACGTAGGGCATCAGCTGCTGGCGGATGATCCGGACCATCCGCGAGAGGCTCAGGGGACTCGTATCCCTTCACCATCGGCCTCAGGACGCGGGCCGGTGTCCTTACTGTCGCGGCGCCGGACGAGGCTCTAGATAACCCACGACTCACCAAGAATGAAGTCGAATTCCCTCGGTGAGAGTGGATCAAGGCCCGCCCCGGGATAGAACGTGAGTTCACCAAACTTCGGTCGGCCTTCGAACTCGTATAAATCAACCCTTACGAAAGGCCAGTCGGCGGAAAGCAGTTCGGCTGCACGAACCATCTCTTGCAGTGTCGAGGGGCGAGGAATTCGCTCCCTAGTGCTTTCGTACCTGAAGCGGGAGGGTAGTTGCTCCCATTTCGTGTTGTAGAACACGAATTTCGGAACGGACTCCCTGTCTTTCCCTACGTAGAGGTACTCCACCTTACCTCGGAAACCGTAGAACTTGTAGTCTAACGGGGCTGCTGCCTCTCGGCCTACATACTGCTCAATTAGTATCTGTGGTTCAATCTGCGTGTACCCCCATTCCGAAAACCTGATCCCATGCGGGGGAGTCCGCATCCACCTCTCTGCTTGGCTTTCTATACTGTGCCAGTCGATATCTTCGCGACGTCGTATGAAGATCACAGGTCCACTGAGGTGATTGGGCTTTATGACGAACGGAAGCGGCCAATCCCGCTCCTCGCGCGGTGGTAGGGTCCGACCGGCAAAATAGGTTGGGATTATCCAGTCGGAGCCTAGTCGCGATGCGACGAACTCCTTGACTCGTACTTTGTCGATCAGATCTGGCATCCTTGGGTCATGCTCAAAGAACTTCCGGTGCAAGATCTTCTCGTTGAAACTCCTTGGGTGGTGCAACCTTGGCCAGTATCCAAGGGCAATCCAAGTACTCAACCTGGCAGTGGTCTTGGCAGGGAGTCCACTGTTCACGACGGCAGAAATCGCGAGAGCTCGGGCGCGCAAAAAGCTTCTCAATGGAAATCTGCTCCTCCCGCCGGCTCATCCTACGTCGCCAGCGCAATAATCGCCTAAGAGTGGCACTTGTACTCTACAATGGGTTTGCTAGTTCTACGCTGAGGTTTCCTCCTCAGGCCGGGTTCCTAGCACTGCCGTATCCCTCTTCGGGGGACATTCCCGATTTCTCGTCCGCTTCAGGAGGTTGGTATTTCCTTCTCACTCAAGACCTCGGCACGACTCGACTAGGGATTCAGCGCAACGACCCTTCACTTCTCGCGCCTGCGAGATCCCGCGCTCGAATAATGCAAACCGTCTCGTCTTTCTAACGCCAGCCCGCCGTACCGGCGCGTCGGGTCAGTTGGGACCCTCCCACCGGGTGTGCCCGGTTGGCAGCTGTCGGGTACCAGGGAAGGCGCTGCGATCAGGCTGCGGGGATTGCGGGGCCGGACACATCGTTCAGCCTCTCCAAACAAACCGCGCCCCACTCCTCGAAAGCGTGGGCCGGCACTTCTGTGTCGGACCGGGTGCTGAAGCGATGACCCCGGCCCTCGAGCTCTGACATGGGTTCGGAGTAGTTGTAGATCTCGCCGTCCTGCATGACCCAAAGGCGACGGTGTTCGTTGGCAAGCGGTTGGTCGCCACCGAACAAGTCAATGGTGGCTAGAAGCGTGCTGATCGTATCAAACGCGCCGTGCAGATATAGGCCGGCGCCGCCTGGTCAGCGATGGCCGAGTTCGCCAGCCACGCAAAGGTGTAGGGCCACTGTAGAGTCCGCCAGTAGACCCCATGTTCCAGCCATGCCGCGCATCTGGGCCCGACCCCGTCCCTTCAAACTCAAGCGGTCGCAACTCACAGGTACCGCCTAATATTCAGCGTCTTTGCTGGACACGTGCGATGGAACGAGTCTCCCGAGCGCTCCGGCTGCGTCCAGGCTGCTCCTTGTCACCCCCGGGCGATCCGGACTGTCTACGAACACTCGCGCCTAAACGACGCTTCGGCCAATCGCGCATAGTGAACAGTGTACCGATCATGTTCACGCCGACGAGGTTCGATACACTCAGCGCTTCGGTGACGTCGGCCATATTCGTGGACGCCCCAACCGTCATTATCGTGGCTGCACAATGTGGGCCGACTTCGGTACCTCGCACGCTTGTCAGCACCGGCGGGATATCGATGACTATTACGTCGTAAGTTTCTCCGAGCGTGTTTAGGAAGCGTGAGAGTCGAACGTCCAGGTCGCTGGCACCAAGCTCCGCTGGAATCAGACCCGGTATTACGTCCAATTCGGCACCTGATGCGAATAGTATTGTCGCTGGCACGACGGTCTTGGATGGGTCTACAAGATGCTCCTGGAGCGTAGTCGTCTTGTGCCTTGAGGGGTCGATGGCGTAGCCGAGTCCGGCCCTCTTCAGGTCTCCGTCTAGCACGACGGTCCGGTACCCTGCTGCTACTAGACTCCTGCCAAGCCCGAACGCGATGCCACGTTTCTCGTCAAAGCTCGTTGGTGACATTATGCCCAAGACCCTAGGTTTAAACTTGCTAGGCGCTGACAGCATCATCGTCCTGGCACGGGCGAACGGGTCCCTCGTCCAAACTCCGCCCAGCGCCCCGGGAGCTAACGCTCCTAATACCGGAAGGTCGACCAAACTTGCCAAACGTTCGGCAGAGCCGACACTCTTCGAACTCGCCCAGTAAGCGAACTGAATCGCGTACGCGAGAACAAGCATAGAGACTGCCGCAACCAGAGTCTTCAGGAACGCACGTGGCCCAACAGGGGAGCCGTCTTTGTCGGCAGCCACCATCTGTACTAGCGTGCTCGCATACACCGCGCCAGACTTTCTCGAGCGAACAACTTCCAGCTCACGAACCAGCTGCTCTCTGAGAGTCGCGCTGGTCGCTTGAACTCGCTGGGCTTGTTCCGCATCGCCTTGGCTGACTGTACTGGCAATGGTAGCGTCGAGGTTCGCTATCGATGCCTCCATGGCTTCGATAGCATCCTCGATTGCGCGTTCCGCCCGACTTCGGTCCCACTCAATCAGCTTCTGTGCGAGCATGTTCGCCTCTAGCGCAACTAGTTCCTGATCCGAACCTCGGACACCTATCCTCACGATGCTGGTGAGCGGCTTGTAGTCTTCGATCTCGATCCGAATGTCGCGCTTGAATGCTAGCGTCTCGTCATCCGTTGGCGTACTTCCTGTCAGGTCCTCTAGGACTTCAGCAGGGATAGAGCCCTCCATGATGATCCTCTGGTAGACCCTCGGGTCGACTGCGGATGGCGCAACAATCTCTACACCCCCGACAGAGGGTGGAGGCGGAGCAGAGAGCAATACTGCAGTAGCCTCGAAGACCGGGGCATCTCGACTCACATCTAGGTAGGCGGCCAAGGCTCCCACCAACGCCAGTAGAACGGCGAATGGGGCGCCTTTCGCCAACAGCCTCCCGAGATCGCTACCCATTAACCTCACTTCGGCTGACGCATTCCTACCACGACGCTCGTTGGTCACCGTCCATCTCCAAGTACAAGCGAAGCTATCGTAAAGCGCGTCACGGCAGAGCGAGGACGGCCACACCATCCTACTGAGACCTGTGCATTCACATCGCTAAGCATCTCACAGGCAGACGCACGAGTTACCGAACAGCGCGACCACACGGGGCTCTGGTAGAGCCGAGTCAACGGTTCATGCCCAGCAGCGCTCCCCAGAAGCGTTCGGCCGCAAGTTCGATCGAGTACTCGTCCCGCACCCGGTTCCTGGCCCGCTGGCCAAGGGCCGCCCGGCCCTCGGGCCCGAGCTCCTGCATCCGTCCGATTGCAGTGGCTAGAGAATCCGCGACCCCGGGCTCGGCTAGTAGGCCAGTGTCACCGATCATTGTTGGAACGTCTGAGACCGCCGTTGCCACAACCGGCTTGCCCATCGCCATAGCCTCCAAGACCACGTTCGGGAACCCTTCGGCCTCGCTTGCCAGGACGAGGTAGTCGATACCCTTCAAGTACCCTGGAGTGTCCGCGATCGTTCCTAAGAACCGACAATGCTCCGAGAGCCATGGATTGCCTCGAACGAGACCACGGATTGTAGGCATCTCCTCTCCGTCGCCAGCTAGCAGAATCCAGTCGGGGCGACCCCCGGGCGCGAGTCGCAGGACTGCCTCGAGTAGGAGGTCAATTCTCTTGACTGAATCGAAGCGACCCAGGTAGCCAAGAACGACCTCCTCATCTCGAATCCCCAAGTCGGCGCGTTGTGACCGCGTCGTATCTGCGTCGAAGAACCGAAGGTCGACTCCATTGTGAATAACCCGGATTCTACGCCCAGGAATACCGGAGGTTTCAAGCTGCTTGGCGATAGCGAAGGCGTTCGGGAGGAAACCGGTTGTGCGGCTGTCAAGGAACGGCCTTATACGCCTTTGGATGGGAGTCGTAGACGACCCAAGCGCGCGATCAGAGTGGTAGATGGCCGGTACATGAGTCAGCCATGCTGCAAGCCGGCCCCAGGTGCCAGTGGACTGTTCCAAGACCGTGCAAACGACCTGCGGCCTCAGCCCTTTCATCACCGAACAAAGTCTTAAGAAGAACGGTGCGAACTTGGTCGTGCTCCGGTCAATCAAGGTCGTCTTCACGCCAGCTCGCGCAAACTGTCGCTCTACTTCGGGAGAGGTTGCCGGCAAGAAGGTTATCACGTCAACCTCCAATTCCCGAGCAAAGTTCGGCCTGTGCGAGATAAGGTTGGCAAGTTGTTTCTCGGCCCCACCAACTCCATAGTGACCAAGCACGAAGACGATCCGCCGTCGATCACTATCAAGAGACATGCAAGAGGACCTACCCTTTCATTCGAGCAACCCTCCTCGGCCGTGGCAGCCGTCGGTTCAGCTGGGCCACAGGAGCGGTGCAGTCTACCCCCATACGGCGAGCCAAGAACATCGGGGTGGTTGCAGTCGATCGCCCTCAACCAGACCAGGCGTCAGCCGCGTCGGTCGCGCCCCCCTAGGCTTCCCAAGCCTATCGTCCATCGACGATGACCAGGATGACCAGGTCCTAATTCAGCGAAGCGAATTAGGACCTCTCTTTCACTTAGACCGCTCGGGTGCAAGTTCGAACACATTGTGTTGAAGTCCTTGGTAAGGCCCGGCACGAGGTGTCGTGCCAGCCTCGCTCAGGCCCTTCTGCAATTTGACTCGTCTTGGCGTATAGTCCCACGTGTGACAGACCGTTCAGCGCGTTCTGGGAGCTTGGCGTTTGGTTAGAATCCAGCACGTCTTCGCTCCTCCTGAGCCACAACCTCATGGGGCACCTATGTCAGAAGAGTGATTAACCGGTTTGATGTGAGAGCAATCACATACAAGCTCACCTAGGTGTGATGAATCACGAAGGTGGCCAAGCCGAACTCATGCGCCGAGTCCGTGAACGTTACGCCAATGCGCCGCAGCGGCGACAATTAGGATGCTGCATGCGCTCTTCGAAGGAGAATCGCGGGTGAGGCAGGTGCGCGGGGGTACTAGACACGAAGGTGCTGGACCGGGCCCGGAAGTCGCGTTCCTTATCCCAACCTATAGCGACGGGGGCGCAGAACGAGTGATGGTCGATCTTGCAAACGGACTTGCCGATCGCGGTTACGCAGTTGATCTGGTGGTGGTGAACGAGTCGGGGCCAGTTAAGTACGAGTTCGGTGAGGGAGTGACGGTATTCAGTCTAGACCGTTCTCGAGCAGCCCTCGCGCTAACGTCCCTACTGGCTTATTTGCGTCACCGTCGGCCACCGGCACTACTAAGCACACTCGGGCACGTGAACGTTCTAGCAGTTCTAGCTGCTCGGCTCGCTGGGCGAACCAAGGTAGTTGTACGGGAGGCGATTACTCCGACCGAGTTGTTTGGTCACGTAGGAATCAAAGGTAGAATCATCGGACACTTGATGCGCATTGCCTACCGCGCAGCTGACGGGGTCGTCGCCGTATCCGAAGGAGTGGCGCACGCCATGGAGAAGGTCCTGCGCCTGAGCCCCTCGCGTATAAGCGTCATCGCAAATCCCGTGATCACAGAACGACTTCGGAACGGGGCTCGTGAGCCAGCCGATCATCCCTGGTTCTACGATGGCGGTGAGCCCGTAGTGCTTGCAGTGGGAAGGCTAACCGACCAGAAGGCCTTCGACGTACTGATACGGGCATTCGCTAAGGCCAGGACGACGACTCCCTGTCGATTAGTCATCTTTGGTGAGGGGCCATTGCACAGCGAACTCCTTGCGTTAGCGGATTCGCTTGGCGTCGGTGACCTTATGGCCCTTCCGGGTTTCACCGCGAACCCGTTCTCCCACATGGCGGCGTGCGGGCTCTTCGTGCTGTCGTCTCGCTGGGAAGGGCTACCCAATGTACTCATCCAGGCGTTAGCTTGCGGAGCGAAGGTCGTGTCAACGGATTGCCCAAGCGGGCCAAGAGAGGTCCTCGAAGGCGGCGCGTTCGGCGCTCTCGTTCCCGTGGACAATGTCGAGTTGCTGGCCGACGCTATCTCTCGCGGACTGTCCCTACCCAGACCGGCCCTGCCTCAGTCGTGGTTCGATAGGTACGATCCCGACGCCATCCTCGACTCTTACTTGACTGTTCTCGGGCTTGCTCCAGCGCCGACGGAAACCAACCAGTCTGGTTCGCGCTCATGAGCTCCGACCTGTTCGTGATCACGTCACTTGATTACGGCGGCGCCGAGTCTCGGGTGGTCTCACTGGCGACCGAGTTTGCTTACCGTGGTTTAAGAGCGAACTGCTATCAGTCTTTGAACCCGTTGCCTTGGCGGAGGAGCTGCTCATGGCCGGTGTCTGCGCCGAGACTCCTCACATGAGGCGTGGAGTTGGCGATCCAAGTGGTCTCAGTAGGCTTGCCTAGGACCCTCAGGCGATTTCGCCCAGATGTAGAGCACCGTCATAAGATGTACGCCAACCTTCTCTCCAAGCAAATTGGGATCGTAGCTCCCCTTCCTTACTTGATTTCCACGGCTCACAGTATCGGTGAGGGGGCAGGCCGAGAGAGCTTGCGTACCCGTTCACGGACCGTATGTGCGACCTCACCACGAACGTCATTTCGGCTGGGACCGAGCAGTACGAGAGCGCGGAAGCTACGTTTCCTGGCAAGTGAAGATGCCACCCGACCGGTATCGATACTGCCCGCTTCCAGCGGAGTCTATTGGATGGCGCCAGACTGGGTCGCGAGCTCGGACCAGGAAGTGAACACGTCCGGCTTGCAGTTGGTGGTTTCACCGAGCCCAAAGGCTCCCCGAACGCGTTCCGAGCCCGGGCGAGTGCGGATTGTGCATCAGCGCTATATGATTGAGGGCGTGTCTCAGGTCATCACCCGTGAGACTGGCTTCCTTGTTCCTCCTCTCCACAGCACCCCTTTGGCGAAATCGATGTGCAGGCTAGCAATGTTGATGCAAGACGAGCGCGCCGAGTTGGGCGCGGTGGCTCGGACGCGCGCGGTTACGACGTTCAACTTGCAGCGCGTGGTCGACTCGCGGGAGAAGCTCTACCTAGAGGGTCTCGCCGCCGCTCGGGGAAGATGCTCGCGTTTCGCTTCGGGTGCCAAGAAAGAGAGCCTGGGCACGTGACCGCCACCCACGGGCGGCGTCTATTGCAGGTTACGACGGTACCTGACACTCTTGAGGCGTTCCTGGTGCCCTTCGCCGAGCATTTCCGAGGAATGGGCTGGGAAGTCGAAGCCGCTGCCAACGGCGCGACGACAAATGAAGCCTGCTTAGTTGCGTTCGACGCGGTCCACGATGTGCCGTGGAAGCGAAGTCCCTTCTCGGCAGCGAACGCAGTCGCCGCGTACAAGATCCGCAAAATCGTCAGCGAAGGCGGCTTCGACCTGGTCCACGTACATACTCCAGTCGCCGCGTTCGTAACCAGATTGGCGCTGATGCGGCATAGGCCCGGTCCCGCCGTGGTGTATACGGCGCACGGGTTCCACTTCCACAACACGGGGAATCCGGTGACAAATCGGCTGTACGCGCTGCTGGAAAAGCGTGCGGCGCCAAGAACCGACTGGTTAGTAGTCATCAACTCCGAAGACGAGGCCTCTGCTAGAACGCTGCGCCTCGTGCCCAAGGAGCGCCTTACCCTTCTCCCCGGCATAGGCGTTGACATCGAGAGCTTCCAGTTGCGCTCGCGGGAAGCCGCCGAGCCTTCGAGCCTCAAGGCGTCCCTTGGTCTCCCGCCCGATGCTGTCGCGGTACTAATAGCCGCGGAGTTCACGCCGAACAAGCGGCACGTTGACGCTATCAGGGCGCTCAAGAAGCTCGAACCTCTCCTACCAAACGCGCATCTACTGCTTGCTGGTGAAGGCAGAACCAAGGCTCGAGCACAAGAACTAGTCGATTCCCTACAGTTAGCTGACAAGGTACACTTCCTTGGTCATCGGAAGGACATTCCCGCGCTCCTCAAGGCGTCGAACGCATTGATGCTTTTGTCCGAACGTGAAGGGCTGCCTAGAAGCATCTTGGAAGCGATGGCCGTCGGGACGCCCGTGATCGGCACTCGAATCCGCGGGGTCTCGGATCTACTCGCCGACGGCGCTGGTTACCTCGTACCAGTCGGCGATATCGAGTCCATTGCGCGTGCGATGAGTCGAGTCATCTCTGTCCCCGATGAAGCAGCACTCGTGGTCGCACGTGCGCACGAGCGCGTCCAAGGAAGCGCAATTGCAGTCATTCTCAAGGCTTATGAGGAAGTGTATGAGAACGCACTTTCGGCCGCATGCCCATGTGCAGTCGAAGGCGATAGCAAACAGGCGCCGGCCGCTGCGGACCAGTGAGCGCCCTGTAAGAACTGGAGAGTAGGATGTTTTGAGGAAAAGAATGTTGTCGGGAGGAGTAAGAACGAGTAGATCTTGACTCGGAGGTGGGAATGGAACACGTGAGAGCCACGGCTTACCGCTCCGCGGCGCCGGCCGGGCTGACTCCGGCTGCGTTTCGCCGAGAGCGTGGTTGTTGTCGTGGTTAGGAAGAAACTGATAATCGTCGGCGCTGGGGGCCTGGGGCGCGAGGTGTATGAGTATGCCAAAGAAGCGTTCTCCAAGGACCAATTTGACTTGTGCGGGTTCATCGATGACCGTTTCGATGCGCAATCGACGGAAGACACCCGCTCATGGGCCTTGCTTGGCACAATCCGAGACTATGAGCCGGATACTCATGACCGGCTAATCGTGGCTATCGGCGATCCGAATACACGGGCCGACATCTGTGCGATTTTGAAGTCAAGGGGCGCGATGTTCGCAACACTCGTCCATCCGAAGGCTCACGTTTCTGCAAGTGCAGAGATCGGGCTTGGCAGCGTCATCGCACCGTTTGCTACTATTGGAGCGTGCGCACAAATCGGATCGTTCTCGCATGTACACTATTACGCTTCTGCGGCGCATGACACGATGATAGGCAACTGCGTGTCGCTTTCACCGTATGCGGTTGCGAATGGCGGAGCTCGCCTAGCCGACCGCGTCTTCTTGGGGACGCGCGCAACGATTAACCCTGCGAGACAGGTGGGGGAAGCCTCAAAGGTCACGGTGGCTCAGTCGTCTACCAGGACGTGCCGCCTTACTCTATAGCGCATGGCAACCCCGCGAAGGCCCGGCCTCAAGTGGCTTGCCACGCTAAGGCTGCCGACGAAGCCCGGATTCTCTCCGGTAGAATCCACGCGAAGTAGCCGGGTCCCGGAACCACGACTTATACTCCTTGAAAGCAAATACGATCTAAGCGAAGGAGCAGAGGATGTGTCAATCTCAAATTAGGCCAAGGCCATTCATGATCAGAGCTACGATTCTCGGCCTGATCTTCTTGGCGGCCTGCACACAGCCGCTGGTCCGCCAGCTTGACATCTTCACGTTCGGTGACCCCCTCACAGGCGTCGAACTCTCAACCGTCTTCACCAGCCCAGAAGCGACACTCGCCGGGTTCGACGGCCAACTCACCGCCACCATCACCGCACCAGGCACACTCATCCTCAACGGCACCCCCGTCGCCGGTACCACCACCGACGTCGAAGCCGGAGACAAGATCGCAGTCCGCCTCACCTCGAGCGACTCCTTCGACACGGAAGTTTCCGCTACGGTCACGGTTGACGGTAAAACTGCCGAGTTCAGCGTTACTACGAGAGCCCGGCCCGCTGCACCCACGATCACTACGTTCACCGCTGACACGGACTCACCCAATCCTGGTGCAAGCGTCACGCTTAGCTGGACGGTAACCGGTGACGTAGAGAGCATAAGGCTCACGTCCAATCTCGGTGACGACGTGAGCATCCCCGTAGGCACGAACACCTCCGTGGTCACCGCACCTGAGCATGCCCCGAGCGTCACATACACGCTTACAGTGAAGAACGACGAGACGAACGACGAAGACTCCGGTAGCCTAGCGGTCCAAGTACCGCTCTGGGTCTGCGTCGACGAAACCTACCCGCTCACCTTCCCTGATTCCGAGTTCGAAGCCGCACTCAGGTCCTCCGTACTGATTCCAGATACGGGGCCTATAAGTTGCGCCCAAATGCAAGCACTCGTCGAGCTAAGTACACCGACTGGCGATGGTAGTGGCTTGATCCAAGAGTTGATTGGCTTGCAGCACGCCATCAACCTGGAAGACCTGACCTACAACGGCCATGAGATCGTGAGTCTTGCGCCCGTCGCCGGGTTGACGAAGCTGAGAGTCCTCTCTGTCGATCGCAACCGCCACTTCCTCGACCTCTCGCCTCTCCAGAACCTGCAAGCGTTGGAAGTGCTGGGATTGTGGGACGTGGGTCCGGTACTAAGCTCCGGAACGACCGGGGAGGAAGCGGCCCTTGACGGGCTTGACAATAACGAGCTTGATAAGGTTGCGGGACTGACAAACATCGAAGTGTTGTACATAAGCAGTAATAATGTGAATGACCTCGGGTTCGTGGCTGGCATGAGCAAGTTGCGCGTAATCTACGCAATGAACAACGACATCATAGACTTCGGACCGCTTGCCGGCAAGCCTGATCTCCGTACCGCGTTACTCGGCTACCAGCGCACGCCGGTCACTCAGAACGTATCCGCGTTCAATACCTCGCCACTCTTAGCGCTGCTCGGACTTGAGTACGGCCGCGTAGGTAATACGGACTTCCTCGCCACAAAGACTGCGTTGTGGGAGGTCAGGTTGCAAGGTAATAGGTTGCACGATACAGGAATCGCGGGATTACGAGGCAACGCTGCGTTCCCCGTAGCGAGCAGACCTGATGAAAGCGTGGCTGGGCCGGCTATCGCAGTAGCTCCGACGCTCAGGCTCGAAAACAACTGCCTCGACACGACGGCTGGATCAGCAACGCAGACCTGGATTACCGGCCTGCAAGGGGGAACGCCTGCTGTTGACGTGACAGGCTACCCAACTGACCAGACCCTGTGCTCGGCGTCTCTCGACCCGACCATCAGGCAAGCCAAGATGCTCCGGGATCTCGAGGCAATGAGAATCGCGGGTGAACTCCGCTAAGGTCGGCATCACCACCGCGGTTCATCGTAACCGCAGCTTCTTCACCACCCCAAGGCCGGGGTGCCGGCAAGGAACCCGAAGCAAGATCGGCCTAGTGGGCGGCCGGGGGACCAGCTATCGTTGCTGCCCCCGGCCTCTTTGCCGCTCCCACCCTAGCTACCCGCGCGACCTCCCGAGCGACCACGGACGTCCAACGAGAAGGTCCTCTACAGGAAGCTCTTCGAACACGATCCTAGGGTGCCTGATATTGATTGACAAGGGGAAGATCAAGGCCACGTGGCATCTTTACTCGGCCCACGCCGGGTCATTCCGGCCCTTTACGACGGGCCGACTTACCTCCGGTAGAAGAGCGAGGCTGGCCCCTGTCATTCGTTGTCAAGTCCAATCACCTCAGCCGCGCCGCAATATTCATTCGCCGCCCGGAAGCTATCGACTGGCTGACTATAGAGGCGAGGTGTAACGACTCGACATCCGGATCCTCGGGCTCGCCGCGGACGACAGGCCCTCCCAAGGCCTCGCGCGCTCGACGAGATGATCCACGCCGCGGAACTCGTTTCGAGCACGCGGCCGTTCGTCCGCGTTGACACCACCGCTAGCTCATCGCTCCGGTTCTGTGAGGGCGAATGGCCTGAGGCCTGCCTACTTAGCCGCTTGTGTGCATGCATGCGCGAGTTATGCTGTAGCAAAATGCCCGCCTTTAGTGCACGCCGACAAGCCCGACGGCTACTTCGGGAGCCGAAGCCCTTACTCCTATCACGGTGGCGAAAGAGATGACCCTGGGCATGGGGATCAGCGAAACAGTGGGCGTGCTCCCCCTTGCGACCTTGGCTATCTTATCCAGCGGCGCCTTGGTATACGCGTTCTTGCGCCTGACCCCGAAGACGGAGGCACTCGTGTCCCTCTTCTGGTTCACCGTTGCCATCAACGCTACTGTGTTCTCACAGGTCACCATCAGTGGGTTGCTCTACCCTTTCTACCTCGCGCTGCTGCTCGTCCTATTCCTGAAGCTCTTCCTTGGCGGCCTGCGCTTCGACTCAAGGCTTCTATGGCTGATCGCTGGTTTCTTATTCGTCGTGATGCTTTCGTTCCTGTCTACGACCGTCCCCGTCGACCACGACGTTTTTCAGGCAGTGATCGCCATGCTCTTATGTCCGGCGATCGTTCTCGCGCTTGGTGCGCGCGTGAATCTTGCGGCGACGACGGCAGCTGCGGTCGCCGCAAGTTCAGTCATCGCTGTCTGGGTCTGGATAAGCGCAGCGCGCGGTGGGTTCCAGTACCGTGGGAACATTCCGGCCAACGAGAATGACGCAGCGTTCTTTTTGGGACTCGGACTAGTCGTAACCCTTGCGTTAGCTCTGGGTCTTAAGGGACAGTCGTCCCGAACTCTCGGAGCAACACTCCTCCTACTCTCAGTGGTAATGACGTACGCGCTTATCCTTCTCGCCTCTCGAGGTATGACGGTGGCTTTCGGAATAGCGCTAGCGGGCATGTTGGCACAACTGGTACGAGCTGATTACAGGAAGTTGTGGGTAGTTTGGCTGGTAATCGCTATGGGTGGCGTCTCGCTAATGCTTCCCGGGGGCGACGGCATAATTAAGCGCTTTGAGGGGGAATCGCTTGAGTCCGCCGGCGACCGCACGCCTATCTGGCAGGCAACCCTAGAATCGTATGCGGACGGGACGCCAGTCCAGATCCTACTCGGCCACGGGTTCGACGCGAGTCGGTTGGTAGTTCGAGCAGCGACCGGAACTCTTTCCTCGACGCATAACACCGTAATAGCCATTTTATACAATTTCGGTGCAGTGGGGCTTCTTTTGTTCATGGCGGTCCACGCCTACGGCCTAGTGCGGTCATTCTTGAGTTCGGACCCTGCAGCGATCGTTTCAACCGGACTGCTCTGGTTCTTGCTCGGCGCTGGACTTACTTCGGCAGCTCACGCTAGCTTCATGTACTGGATAGCCTTGGGTGTTGCCTTGGCCCTAGCAACGCATTCTCAAGTAGTAGGTGTACCACAGACCCTGGAAGCGCAGCCTGATAGATTGGCGGAGTGTGCGGAATCGTAGGCTGGGCATTCAACCCAGCGCTCGCGCAAGACGAGGACAACCTCAACGTCGCGTTAGGCAAACTTGAGCACAGAGGACCCGATGAGAACGGCGCATGGCGGTCGCCGGATAAGTTGGTCACCTTAGGGCACACTAGGTTGTCCGTCGTTGAACTGTCAGCGGCTGGGACGCAGCCAATGCATTCGGAATGCGGTCGCCATACTATCGCATTCAATGGTGAAATCTATAATCACCTCTACCTCCGGTCCCTGCTGGAGAAGGAGGGCAGGGGGCCCGGTAGGGGGTGGCGAGGCAGTTCCGATACAGAGACCTTGGTCGCTGCTATCGCCGCCTGGGGTCATGCGAAGACGTTCGAGCGAGCCGTAGGGATGTTCGCTCTCGCGAGCTGGGACTTGGAGGCTCGGACCCTAACGCTCGCACGAGACGCCATCGGCGAGAAGCCGTTGTACGTGACCCGCTTAGGTCAAGGGATAGCGTTCGGGTCAGAGCTCAAGGCCTTATCGCACTTACCTGGCTTCGACAGCAGTATCGATTTCTCGTCACTAGCGGACTACTTGGAGCTAGGTTATGTGCCGGCTCCCGCTACGATTTACGCTAGCGCTACGAAGGTGCTCCCCGGCACATTCGTGCAACTACGCCAGTCCGACCTTCTCGCTATGGCTAGCGCGGGTGACTTTCTTGGACACTACCGCACTCGGTACTGGCGAATAGAAGACGTGATCGCTAGAGCGCAAGCCGAGCCTTTCTCGGGAGGGGCAGACGAGGCAGTAGCTGAGTTGGAGAAGGTGCTGAGCGCCGCGGTGGGGTCGCAGATGGTCGCTGACGTACCATTGGGCGCTTTCCTGTCGGGCGGTATCGATTCCACGGCGGTTGTTGCCCTGATGCAATCGCAGAGTAGAACTCAGGTCAAGACCTTCACCATTGGTTTCGAGGATCCACAGCACGACGAATCCGTGTTCGCGAAGCTCGTGGCCGAAAGGCTCGGCACAGATCACTCGTGCGTAGTCATGACTCAACACGACCTTCTCGACAAAATCCCAGCGATTCCACGAATCTGGGATGAACCGTTTGCAGACTCTTCACAAATCCCGACGCTGTTGGTTTCCGAGGTTGCGCGCCGCCGTGTAACCGTAAGCTTGTCAGGCGACGGTGGTGATGAGCTGTTCAGCGGATATAGCCGTTACTCGTGGCTGGAGGGCGCTTGGCCTCGACTCGCCCGTGTTCCACGCTCGGCTAGGGTCGCGGCCTCACTGGGGCTCAATCATCTTCCGCACGGCGCCTGGGACACCGCTATTAAGGCGCTTCCAAGTTCCGCCCGTCAGGCACTCTCCGCTGACAGGCTCGCCAAGTTGGCTCAGGTCCTACCAGCTCGTGGCCCCGTTGAGCTACATATGCGGGGCTTGATGGCCGGCCGTGCTGAGCAGCTACTCGCGGAAAGCCCCCCGCGTCACGTGCATCCATGGCATCCTGGTGTCATCCCCAATTTAGCCACCCATCGAGAAAGGGTTATGTTTCGAGACTTGGTCGACTACCTACCGGACGACGTCCTCGTGAAGGTCGACAGGGCAGCAATGAGCGCCTCCCTCGAGACGCGTGCACCATTTCTCACGCCGTCCGTCATCGCCTTCGCGTGGTCCCTGCCCATGGACCTCAAATTCCGTGAGGGAACAGGTAAATACGTCCTTAGACGCCTTGTGGGCCGCTATGTGGCCGACGAAGTCATCGCGAGCAGGCCTAAGGCGGGCTTCGCCGTACCCCTGGCGAACTGGTTGCGTGGACCCCTCCGCGACTGGAGCGAGAACCTGCTAACTGTATCCGGGTTGCGCACTAACGGCCTCCGACCGGGGCCGATTCGGCGCGCCTGGTCGGCGCATTTATCTGGCAAAGAGAACCACCAGTACTTGCTTTGGAACATTCTCATGTATCAATCGTGGGTCGAGCACAGATCCTGATGTTAGGTCCACAATGGACTAATCAACATCAGTACCATCGCGAGTACACCGTCGGACGCCGTCCCGACTGGTGGCGAATATTCGGAAGTGCAGAATGCGCTCGTGGCAGGAGTTTCCATGCGAGACGCTAAGAGAACTGTGCGCAGGATGCGTACGACGACGACCCCAGAGTCGGGCCGGAAGACTGAATCAACCACCTCTCGGGCCCATGAACCAACCGGAAAAGAGGTTGACGGTAACCCGTCGATGTTAGCAGCTCTACGCGCTCTTTACTTGGAGATTTCCCCGCGACGACGCAAGGCGCTCATACTGCTTCTCCTCCTCATGTTGGTAGGCTCCGTCGCGGAGTTGGCAACCCTTGGCGCCCTTCTTCCGTTCCTCGCAGTACTCACGAATCCCGAAGGGTCGGAGTTGGTTACCAGGGCCAAGCCCGTCCTCGAATTCTTCGGCGCAACCAGCCCTACTAGTATGATCTACTTGCTGACCGGTTTGTTCGCGCTGGCCGCCCTCCTATCGGCTGGACTTCGCTTGGTGCTACTGAGGGTTAGCGCTACGTTTGCTAACGGCACGGTTTACGAGCTGGCAGTAAAGCTATATGACAAGGTCTTGCACGAACCGTACGACTATCACATACGGCGGAACTCCAGCGAGATCATAGCGGCTATCAACAAAGTCGAGCGCCTTTCCAGCGCCTTGCTCCTTCCTCTACTTAGCGGCGCCGTGGCCCTAGTCATGGCCGCGTTCCTGATCACGGGCCTGATAGTGATCGACGCCGGCGTAGCGCTGGCGGCTGGCATCGGCTTCTCGCTCGTTTATCTTTTCGCTACCGGAATCACGCGTAACCGACTGCGTTATAACAGCCGCATCTCTGCAGCAGCACAAGTCCAGCGCGTCAAGGCAATGCAAGAGGGCCTTGGAGGCATTCGTGACGTTCTGATCAATCAGTCCCAGCCCGTGTTCCTCGAGACTTACGAGCGGGCCATGGCGGGACTAAGGGACGCGCGGACTAAGAACGTATTCTATGAAGGCGCCCCCCGCTTCATTGTCGAAGGTATGGGCATGGTGCTTATCGCCGTAGTTGCAGTGGTAATGACCAATCGCCCAGGCGGCCTCGTCGAAGCAATCCCGATACTCGGCGTGCTCGCCCTCGGAGCACAGCGGTTGCTCCCCATGATTCAGTTGATATACAGCGGTTGGGCATCTTCGATGGGCTCTCAGCAGTTGCTATTCGACGTAGTGGCTCTGTTAAGGCGCCCGAACCCAGATGAGGCCACCAACGGGAACGTTAGAGCGCTTCCTTTCGAGAATGGTATTCGGCTTGAAGACCTCCGCTTCGCTTACGCCGAAGGCTTACCCCCAGCCATCGAAGGCGTCAGCCTGACAATCCCGAAAGGAAGCCGAGTGGGAATCGCCGGAAAGACGGGAAGCGGCAAGTCGACTCTCGTGGACCTGGTACTTGGGCTGCTTCAACCCACTGCAGGGAAGATCCGGGTTGACGGGTTGGTGCTCGACAAGGAGAACCTCGCGGCCTGGCAGAAGAACATTGCTCACGTGCCACAAGCGATCTTCTTAGCGGATGCCAGTATCGCCGAGAACATCGCGTTCGGGGTAAGGCTTGAAGAGATTGACCGCGAGCGCGTACGCTCGGCCGCGGAGCAGGCTGAGCTTTCCGAAGTGATTGAGAGAATGCCTAGGGGGTTCGAAACTCATGTCGGTGAACGTGGTGTGCAGCTCTCAGGCGGTCAGCGCCAACGTATCGGTATCGCCCGGGCCCTTTACAAGCAGGCCACGGTGCTCGTGTTCGATGAGGCAACTAGCGCCCTCGATAGCGAGACTGAGAGCGCTGTGATGGCAGCGATCGATGGTCTTGACAGGGACCTGACGATCCTGATAATCGCTCACCGGCTTTCGACGCTTACGGGTTGCGACATGGTCATCAGGCTAGAGTCCGGCCGAATGGTCAAGATCGACCACATCCACGAAGGCGCCCCTTAAGAGTGAGTTTCGGTGTGCCCTTCTTGAGTGCGCGCGTGTCTAGGTTACTGGGCCGGCTGCGGCGCGCTCCTCGCACACTGGCAGCGCTACGCGACGAGAAGACGTCAGTCGCACGCTACCTAGCAGAGTACTCTACTTACATGGTCCCAGGGTGGTACCGGATAAATGGACCGGTTGTGCATAGACTTTGTTCACCAATGCCTACGTCATTGCGCGAAACTAACCGGGGTACGTATGACCGTCACCTCGGCTTCTGGGACCGGCTCCCAAGCATCGTGAAGGCGTATCTACTGCCACCGCTTCTCGTTCAACGCCCGACCGCTCGGAACGAGGTTCGTTTCCGAGGTACCACGCTGCTAGTCGCAGAGCACGCAGCGATCAAGCTGTTCGCGGTTGCGGACTCGGAGGTATTGACGATCCTCCAAGACCCGGACGTCCTTGCTCGGCTTGAATTGGGGTACAGCGCACTAGCGCCATACCTAAGCCTTACAAGAATCACCGTAGACCACGTGAACTTCACCGTACGGGAACCGTTGATCGATGGGCGGGCCTTCCATCGGACAATCCCCACACAGCGCGACCAAGCATATAGGTCGCTCATCGGAGGCCTAACTGAACTAACGATGAACGCTAGCAAGCGACCGCTGGGTGGTGGAGTTGCTAAGTATATGGTGCAGTGCATAATCGACAACGTTCGCTCGTACGATTTCGCTTCAGTACTCTTAGCACAGCAAGCCGATGTCGAGGCCCTGCTGGCAATCTCACCCCTCACCCCTTCTCACGGCGATCTGCACGGGAACAACGTGCTAGTCGATAGGACTGGTCCGAAGATTATAGATCTCGACAATTTCGGTTGGCGACCGTTCTTCTACGATGCCCTTTTCCTGCCCCTCGTGCGTACCCCCCAAAGCCCACCAGCCGGCACACCGATATTCAATGACGTGCTGGGGGGACGGTTCGATTCGGAGCTAGATACGTTGTGCCGAGCGGCTCGAGTAAAGCAGTTCAGCAGTGACAAACTCGCGTATTTCTTAGCGGCGGTTGTATTCAGGCTGCACGAGGGAGTCGTTGCACAAGGTTGGTCGTCCACCAAGGTGAATCATTACCTTGCGACGACTCTGCCTAGCCATAGGCTTCTCGACCGGCCAACCACACGGGTCGGCTAGCCTAAGGAGGGTGTGCTTGACGGTAGGCCTTACAGAAGGGGCGAACGGATCAGCAGTAAGTCGGTTAAGGTTCGCACCGTGCCCTTTCCTACTAGTACCAAGGACGTTGCCAAGATGAGATACTATTTTCGGTGTGGACCGTGGTCGAAGCCTAGGAACACGCTCCATGAATAAGACTCAAAATGAACTGGTTAGCGTCATCATTCCCGCATTCAACGCGCAAAACACTCTTCGCCGGGCAGTCGCCAGCGTGCTAGCGCAGACGCATGAGGACTTCGAGGTCTTGATAGTCAACGACGGCTCCACTGACGGTACCGGCGGTGTGGCAGAAGAACTCGAAAGCGAGGATAGCCGAGTAAGGGTCATCCATAAGGAGAACGGCGGACCGTCGCATGCGCGCAACGTCGGCCTGAGCGCCAGTCGGGGCGGATTCTTTCAGTTTCTAGACGCCGACGATGAGATACTCCCTCATAAGTTCGAGGTTCAAGTTCGCGCACTCAGGGATGACCCTGGGGCCGCCGCGGTGTACTCACAATGCGCGAGCGTCGATGACCTTACGGGGCAGGTTTACCCGGCAACCAAGGAGGAAGCCCCGCTTCCGCTGCTTGACACCCTTTCCTATCGCAACTGGTTCGCTCCTTTGGTCCCTCTTCTCAGGAGGGAGCTCGTGGAGAAGGTCGGGGGCTTCGACAACGCGCTGCGGGGAGGGGAGGACTATGACTACTGGATCAGGTGCGCGAAGGTCGGCAGGTTCATCTACGTCCCAGGCGAGGTAGGCCACTATCACCTGCACCCGGGCCAAAGTCACAGAAAGCCCGGCTTGATCTCATCCGCCCAGCCAATCCTGGTGCAGAAACATTTCGCGAATGACGGCGTTAGGCGCCGCCGCTTCCTCTCCTATTTCCACCTCGAAACAGCTAAGTCGAACAAGGCAGATGGCGACTTGCTGAGTTGTGCGGCCAACCTGATTCGCTTCGCCGTGAACGCTCGGTCAATCAAAGAAGCGCGCTTCGTACTGCGCCTCTCGAAGTCAAGTTGACTGATTACCTGGGCCGCGGCCTACTTGGGCGCTCCAAGCACGACTGAACGAACCATGTTTGCCGTCGCCTAATCACTGACCCCTCGATGTTCAGGTGGACCTGGCTGGCGTTCGACAAGGTCTGGTCACAATCCGGGTTTCCTGAAATGTGTGTCGCGTCCTGAACAGGCTCTGTAGCTGCGGGAGGCTCGTTTCTCGCGAAAACCGCCTAGTTACAGTGGTTGTGGATAACTGTCTTGCGCTGGGCGGGGTGTCCGGCGTAGGATATGGGCACAGTGTTCCTCAGGACGGTTAAGGCTGATGGTGTCGAGTACGTGCAGTTGGTGGAGAACTCCTGGGTTGACGGGAAGTCTCGCACTAAGGTCATCTACGGCTTCGGTCGCAAAGACAGGCTCGACGAGGAAGCCGTCGTCAGGCTGGTCGGCAGCCTCCTTCGTTACATCGGTGAGGACAAGCGCGCCGGGCTTGAGCTCGGTGAGGGCGCCGAGCTGCCGTTCAGCTTCCTACGCGCGAAAGAGTTGGGCGGCCCGCACTTGCTTGATGGGCTCTGGCAACGCTTAGGTATCGACAAGGCGATCAGGAAGGTAGCGGCGGAGCACGCGTTCACTGTTCTCGTGGAGCGACTCTTGTTCGCGCTGGTGGCTAACCGTGCGCTGGCGCCGAGCAGCAAGCTGGCTGCTGAGTCCTGGATAGGGGACGTCGCGTTCATCGATGGGCTGCCTGAGGTGGAGGTGCAGCAGCTTTACCGCGCCATGGACTTCCTACTCGAAGCTAAGTCGGACATCGAGAAGGAAGTGTTCAAGAGCGTGAGTCACCTCTTCAACCTCGAGGTGGACCTCGTGTTCGTTGATACGACGAGCACCTACTTCGAGATCGAAGAACCCGACGAAGATAGTGTTAACGAGGAGACGGGCGAGGCTATTCCCGGTTTGCGTAAGCGTAGTAAGCACTCGAAGGACAAGCGCCCCGACTTGCCGCAGGCGGTGATCGGTTTCGCGGTCACGCGTGACGGCATCCCCGTTAAGAGCTGGGTGTGGCCCGGCAACACCGTGGACGTGAGCGTAGTCGATGAGATCAAGCGGGACCTGAACGACTGGCAGTTATCTCGCATGGTGTTGGTGATGGACACGGGTTTCAACAGCGAAGCCAACCGCAGAACCCTCCAGGGTGCCGGGAGTCATTTCATCATCGGCGAGAAGATGCGTCAGGGCAACAAGCAAGCCATGGCGGCCTTGAAGCGAGCGGGCAGGTACCAGGCCATCACCCCGAGCATCAAGGCGAAGGAAGTGATCGTCAACGAGGGTAGCGTTACTGCTGAGCGGTTCATCATCGTGGTTAACGAGAAAGAAGCCCAGAGGGACGCAGCCAAGAGGAACGACATCGTTGCTGAGACCGAACGCCGCATAACCGAACTGGGCGACCTCGCTGGCGAGGATCACACCAAGCGAGTGTGTGAACTGATCGCTGATAAGACGTTCGGGAGGTACGCCCGTGAACAGAAGAACGGCCGGCTGAAGCTGGATAAGGGCAAGGTCGCCAGCGAAGCGAAGGTGGACGGCAAGTACCTCATCCGCACCAGCGACCCGCACCTTGGTGTTGAGGATGTGGTGCTCGGTTACAAGCAGCTCTTCGAGATCGAGAGGGTAAACCGGGACCTGAAGCACACGATAGACGTCAGGCCCGTGTATCACCGGCGGGAGGACCGCATCAAGGCTCACGTGCTGCTCTGCTGGCTAGCGCTCCTTCTCATCCGGGTGGCGGAGAACGAATCGCAAGAATCCTGGCACTGCCTGAAGAAGATCTTTCGTTCATTACAAGCCGCCGATCACGCCACCCCACAAGGCACCATCACCCAAACCAACAAACTCACCAGCGAGCAGAAACGCGTACTGGACGCTATCAACGTGAAGCCACCCAAAAGGTTCCTGCACATGCCGACCCAGAAAACAGCCCGAAAAGCATAGTTACAGCAGTTGGCGCTGAAGAATCGAGTTCGTCTCGCTTGCAGCGGGTGGTTCTGTCCTGGTTTCGTGTCCTCGTTTTGCAGGTTTTGTCGTCCTGGGCGTCGTTTCCTTGCAATACAATGGGTTATGAGACCCCCGAGAAGCGCGGTGGAAGACCCGCAAGGCGCGCTGTTTCAGACCGAGCTTGCGTATTCCGGCCTATCCGGCCGTCTGTTCCGCTTGATTCCGGCCGCTTGTTCCGGGGTTTTCCGGCCACCCGTTTCGGGTGATTGCGGCCACCCACCCCGGTGGGGGTCAGGCGGGTTGGTCAACTTTCGCTGGTGGGCTCCTTCCTTGTCAATGGGCTGTTGGTCTTGCGCATGCTGTCGCCTTTCAAGTCGAGGTGGTGGGCGTTATGGATGAAGCGGTCCAAGATGGCGTCGGCCAGGGTGGGGTCGGCGAGGTAATCGTGCCAGGCTGGGATGGGTAGTTGGCTGGTGATGAGGGTGCTTCTGGTGCCGTAACGGTCATCCAGGATCTCGAGCAGGTCGCGGCGGTTGGCGTCGCTCAAGGGGGTGACGCCCCAGTCGTCTAGGATCAGTAGGTCGACGCGTTGAAGGCCTGCCAGCATGGTTCTGTACCTGCCGTCGCCTTTGGCGATCTCGAGGTCGTGAAGTAGCCTTGGTAGGCGTTGGTATAGCGCCTTGTAGCTTTCCAGGCAGGCTTTGTGTGCCAGCGCGCAGGCGAGGTAGGTCTTGCCCACGCCGGTGGGGCCGGTGATCACCAGGTTGTGGTGCCTGGCGATCCAACTGCAGGCGGCTAACTCCAGCAGCACGCTCTTATCCAAGTTGCGTCTGGCGGCGTGATCGATGTCTTCGATGCTGGCGGTGACGCGCAGCTTGGCTTGCGTCAGGCGCGTCTTCAGGCGCCGGTCGGCGCGGCTGGTGGCCTCGCGGTCGAGTAGTAGCCCGAGGCGCTCCTCGAAGCTCAAGGAGTCGATGTCGGTCGTTCTGAGTTGGTCCTCGAGTCCGGCGGCCATGCCGCGCAATTGCAGGCTGCGGAGCTTCTCCAGGGTGGGGTGGCTCAGCATGCGCGGCTCCCTTCACTCTCTTTGCGGTTGGTGGGCGCCGCGAAGAAGTCGGCGCCGCGCACGTTGGCGTGCGGCTCCTTCGGCAACGCCGCGGCTTCTGGCGGCGTCAGCGGCTGCTGGTCGAGGTTGTTCTTCAAGATGGCGTCGATGCTCTTGAACGAGTAAGAGCCGAGCTTCACCGCCCGCTTGCAGGCGGCCTCCAGGCGTTCATCGCCGTGCTTCTTGCCCAACCTGAGTACCCCCAGGCATGAGCGGAACGCCTGCTGCTCATGCGCGCGGCGGCTGATCACGCCCGCAACGAACTCCAGCGTGGCCGGGCCGATCCTATCAGCCCACGCCAGCAGCTTCGCTTTGCTCATGCCGGCCTGCGCCTGATGCGCGATCGGCATGTGCTCCCTAACCGTCGTATGCCCACCCTTCCTACTCGATCTGGCGTGGCTCGCCACCCGCTTGCCCTGGTGGAACACCTCGATGGTGGCGCTGGTGATGCGCGCGTCGAGCTGCACCTTGGCGAGCTGATGCGGCACCGAATAATGATGCTGCTCGATGCTCACGTGGTAATCCACGTGCGCCCTGACCTTCGCCCACCTCGCGAACACGTACCGCTCCCGCGGCAACGCCGCCAAAGCCGGCCGGTCGAGCTCCGCGAACACACTCTCACGCGACCCCGGACGCTTCTGGAAGCCCTTGCCGTTGAACTCCCTCAACAGCCCCCAGATGGCGTCGTTAAGGCCCTGCAGACTGAAGAACCTGCGGTCACGAAGCCGCGCCAACACCCAGCGCTCCGCCACCTGCACCGCTGACTCTACGACCGCCTTATCCTTCGGCCTACTGGCGCGCGCCGGGATCACCGCCAACTGGTAATGCCGCGCGAACTCCAAGTAAGTCGGGTTCAAGTCCGGCTCGTACAAGTGCGGA
>Ga0265293_10004492_pt1 | contig 24513 bp, 25 predicted proteins | sample Munlanlewell138R_FD_192505 | JGI IMG/M metagenome (GOLD analysis project Ga0265293, IMG submission 192505) | Leachate microbial communities from a municipal landfill in Southern Ontario, Canada - Leachate well 138R | ecosystem: Engineered > Solid waste > Landfill > Unclassified | place: Canada...
AGCACCATTTATAGCTGGCGCTAACATCCAAACCGCCACTACCGCCAACTGCCCAACCACCCGTACCCTCGCCGTTGACGCCCGCGACAACCACACCTACTGGATCCAAAAGATGCCAGATGAAAAATGCTGGATGTTAACCAACCTTGCCTACGCTGGTGGCGGTACCAATACCTACGGCGATACTAAGTCTATTGCGTTATCTTCCAGTGGTATGAGCTACACCGAGCCACGCTACTACACTCATGCCAACGCCAATCCCACCACCAGCCCCACTCAACCTAGTACCTCTACCGACGGTGGCGTCACCAATCCTCAGTACGGCTACCTCTATAACTGGTGTGCCGCCATGGGTTCCCAAACTACTACTTCAGCCTGCGCCAACGCCACCACACCTCCTCCGGACACCAGCGTATCCGTCTGCCCCGCCAACTGGCGTCTCCCAACTGGCGAACCCACTACTGGTGAATTCCAACTCCTCGCTAACAGCATAGGCGCTACTAGTAGCGCCGCCGGCTCCACCGCACTACGCGCTAGTTGGCTTGCTCGGCTGGGTGGTTACTGGGACGGCGTGTTCAACGGTCAGGGTAGCCTCGGCTTCTACTGGTCTGCTACGCAGTACGCAGCCTCCCCCACCCGCAACTTGTACTTCAGCAGCTCCAGCGTCAGCCCATCGAACGACAGTTTTAAGCACCTCGGCTTTTCCGTGCGCTGCGTGGCTAGTTAGCAGCTTAGCTGCTTTATTTTTATAGATTTGAAAACTTAAACTTAAACTCAGCACTGGTCAGGAGGTGGCTAGCCCTTTAGGGCACGCCACTGACAGACCAATGAGCCATATGGGATATGAATATGCGAACTAAATACCTAGCACTCCCATTGAAAGAGTGCCAATTTCATGCTATAATGAGACTATGACTGAGCGTCAACGTCAAATCCTTTCAGCAATCATTGAGCAGCATGCAGAAATTGCTGCTCCGGTTGGAAGCGTGATGTTGGCAAAACTTTTTAATGTATCAAGCGCCACTATTCGCAGTGAAATGGCAAAGCTTGAAGATATGGGCTTTATAGAGCAGCCGCACACGAGTGCTGGCCGCATACCAACAGACACTGGGTATCGTTTTTACGTGAACAGTCTGAATGAAACACATGCTGCTCAGCCACAGCTTCCCGATCGTGGCGCACGTGCTATTGAAGCGCGCGTTGCAACGCATAGCGATAGGGCAGACAGGGCAATTCGTAGTGCCGTAGATAGTCTTGTGGAACTGACGCACAACCTTGGACTTGCAACAATTGGTGACGAACTCTACCTGAGTGGTATCGGCAACCTTTTCTCACATCCAGAATTCCTTCAGGGTGATCATGCACAACAGGTTGCGCGCCTCTTGGATAACCTTGAGCCGTGGCTTCGTGAGGCTGCACCCAATGAGCCGTTGAATGTGTATATTGGTGCAGAGAATCCAATCGGTAAATCAAGCGGCGTGTCACTGATTATTAGCCGGTTCCGCTCACCGTACAGCGACAATAGTTACATTGGCGTGCTTGGCCCAACGCGGCAGAGCTATGATAAGGTGATGCGGCTTGTCCGTCATACCGGCGCAATGTTAGAAGAGGTTTTATAGGGGGAAGTAATGAACGAAGAAAATATTCCAAACGCAGAAAATGATGAAAAGGTAAAAAAAGCCGTTAAAGTTTCTAAAAAGAATGTGAAATCTGAGCTTGAACAGCAGGTGGGCGAGTTGACGCTTGATCTTCAGCGCACTCGGGCTGATTTTGAGAACTACCGCAAGCGCGTAGAGGTTGAAAAAGATGCTGCGCGTGAGGCGGGTAAGTCTGGTGCAGTTGTAAAGCTCCTTCCAGTGATTGATAACATTGAGCGCGCTATTGCCTATGCTCCAGAGGAGCTCAAGGACAACGCGTGGGCGCAGGGTGTTGTGAGCCTTGTGAAGAATCTTGATAAATCACTTGAGGGGCTTGATGTGCGGCGCATTGATGCAAGCGCGGGCGTAGAGTTTAATCCGGACCTTCATGAAGCAATTCAATTCGACGAAGATGCGGAAGGTGATAAAGAGGTGATTGCCGCTGAGCTTCAGGCGGGGTATATGCTTGGCGAGCGCGTGATTCGCCATGCAATGGTAAAGGTAACACGTCAGTAGTTATCCACACCTCATTGTAAAACTGCTCCTGCCCTAGGGGGCAGTTTTTTCTTTCCGCTTATGGTAAAATAGAGGTATTATGCGTGGGCAACTATATACATTGATGACGAATCCGGACTTCAACGGAGTCGTAGAGACAACACAGGCCGCTCGTGAGGCGGTAAAACGAGATGCAAGTATTTTTGAAGTCGTTCCAACTGGAGTGATTGCACCTCGAGATACGAATGATATCCAAGCGGTTGTCCGCTGGGCAAGCGAAGAAGTAGAGTCTGGGCGTCCTGTTACGCTTGCTGCTCGTGTGGGTGGTACATGTATGTCTGGTGGTTCTTTGACGCAGGGTTACACGCTTGATCTGAAGAGATTCTATAACTTTACGGGTCAGGTTGACCCTGCTGCGCGCACTATTCGTACGCAGTCTGGTGCTATGCACCTAACTATTGAAAAGGCTGTAAAGAAGGCAGGTCTTCTCTTTGCTCCATACACGTCATCACGTGATATCTGTGGTATTGGCGGTATGCTTGGTAATAACGCCAGTGGTGAACAATCAATTAAGTACGGTGCTACGAGCGAGAACGTCAATAGCGTTAAGGCAGTACTTTCGGATGGAAATGAATATGAGTTTGGTCCACTAACTCGTGCAGAGGTTGAAGCGAAGAAGCGCCAACCCGATTTCGAAGGTGAAATTTATCGCCGCATGACTGCACTTCTTGATAAGCACGCGTTTGTTATTGAGCGAAATCACCCACGCACTGTAAAGAATGCTGCTGGATTCCAGATTTGGGACCTATGGGATGCGCATAAGCAGACATTTAATCTTGGTCGCCTCTTTATTGGCGCGCAGGGTACGCTTGGTATTATCACCGAAGCTGAGCTCAAGCTTGTAAAGCCTGGCACGCATCGCCGTATGATTGTCACTCCTGTTAAGGATCTTGCGAAGCTCCCTGAGGTAGTTAAGACGATGCTTGAGGATAATCCAGCAATTTGTGAAACCTTCGACCATCACACCTACGACCTTGCTGAGAAGCTGCACCCAGCGGATGCAGAGCGTGCGCGGATTGCCCGCGGCAAGCACATGGTTATCTTCTCAATCTACGAGGGCGACTCGCAGGACCAGGCAGACACTATTGCCGGTGCTGCAAAGGATGCGCTTGAGGCAAAGGGTCATGAAGTTGAGTGGGTTGATGACAAGGATACAATTGAAAGCTTCCTTCTTATCCGCCGCAAGAGCTTTAAGATGCTTCTTGAGCACCCAACACCAAATACGCGTGCTGAGGCATTCCTTGAAGATACTATTGTTCCGCTTGAAAACTACGACGGCTTCCTGCATGAGCTCGAGGCTATCTTAGATGAATATAAACTTATCTATACGTATGCAGGGCACATTGGACACGGAAGTATTCGCCTCATTCCTCTTATTGATATGGAGGCTGATGGCGCCGCGGAACTTGTTATGGAGCTTCAGACGAAGGTGAACGAACTTGTGGTGCGCTACAAGGGTTCAATTAGCGTTGACCATAATGACGGTATCATCCGTACGCCATATCTTGAACTCCAGTTTGGCGCTGAAATGGTGAAGCTATTTGAAGAAGTGAAGAACATCTTTGACCCACTGAATATCTTCAATGCAGGCAAGAAGACGGGCGGTACGTACGAGTACGCGCTTGAGCACATTATTCGTGAGAATGTGAATAGCTAGACTATGACGGGTGATATGTCTGAGGATACTTCACCTCCATCGTCTTTTGAGAAAAAGAATCAGCAGTCACGCGCGGTTGAAGCGCTCGTACAGGACCACTTTGATGGTGATTTAGAGGCGGCCGTTCATGAAATCCGTCAGTACATTCTGAACCTCAAGGGTGCGTCTGCTCCACAGGAGCGTAGGGCTGCACCTGATGAGTCGCGACCAATACTCCTTTCAGCACGAAATCTTGAGAAGGTGTATAGACGTGGCCGTCAGCGTATCCCGGTACTTAAGGGTGTTTCACTCGATATTCATGAAGGGGAGCTGGTTGCCATTACGGGCGCAAGTGGAAGCGGGAAGAGTACACTTCTTCAGCTTCTTGGTGGTTTGGATAAACCCACATCAGGTGAGGTGCTGTATGAGACTATTAATCTTGCCAAACTTTCAGATGGTAAGCTTTCGGCCTTTCGCAGAAATACTATTGGGTTTGTTTTCCAATTCTTTTACCTCCAGCCGTTCCTGCGGTTAGAGAAAAACCTTGAGGTTCCAGGAATGTTTAGCCGTACGAAGCGCAAAGAGCGTACCGGAAGGGTCTTGGAGCTTGCCACGCAGGTAGGGCTTCAAGATAGGCTCCGTCACTTTCCACGCGAACTATCTGGTGGGCAAACACAGCGCGCAGCTATTGCAAGAGCGCTTTTCAACCAGCCGAAGATCCTGTTAGCCGATGAGCCAACGGGTAATCTTGACAGTAAAAGTGGCGAGGCAGTTATAAGTCTATTTGAAACTATTCGCCAAGAACTTGGCACGACTATTGTTATGGTAACGCATGACAGGGAAATTGCACGGCGCGCTGATAGGATTATTCATATTAAAGACGGAGAAATAGCATGATTCGTTTTCTGGATGCCATAGTTCTTGCGCATACAAAGCTACGCACGCATAGAATCCGTACGGGGATAGCCGTGGGTATTGCCGGTATTCTTTTCAGCCTCATCTTAGGTGTTATCTTTGTGAGCCAAGGAGTGTGGGACAGTATTGCGCGGTTTAGCGAAGAGGGCCTTAATGACAGAGCTGTTGTTGGGGTGATGCAGGTTGATAGACCAGTAAGGGTTTATGATCTCAGCGAGAACGAGCAGTTCATAGCAGAGGTGAAGCAGGCCCACGCTGTACAGATTGCAAAAAAGCAAGCAGCGGCAAAAAAATACAACATACCGTATAGCGCTGAGCGTGACGACCCATCTCCGGTGCTCGTGGATGACGATACAAAAAAGGAGTATATAGAAAATCTAGGGCACTCAGCGGTTCTTGCGGCTGCAGAGGCGCGCAAGAAGCCGAGTACGTTCTCTATCTATGACTATGTGAAATCCTACGGCCCAACGAAGGTTCATGAGCATAATAAGAGTCTCGCAAACCTCCCTAGCGGGGCGTTGAACCAAATGAAGGACGGTAAAGAGTTTTCTAGCGAGACGGGCGAGTCGCCTGATAATATGAACTACAATAATTCTGGTCCGCGGACGTTGACCGTCACAAGTCAATCGCTCGTTGATCCTTTTATTAATAATAAGAATGCGTACGATCCTACAAAAGGTGATATTCCTATGGTTGTACCTTTTAGTGATGCTGAAAAGCTCCTTGATATGGAGCCGCTTGGTAAAGATGCAACACTGAGTGATAAGTACAACAGGCTAAAAGAGGTTCGTCAGCGCGTTGATGAAGTGACGGTATCATTCTGCTATAGAAATAAGGCTTCACAGCAGCTTGTCGCAGAGGCAAAGTCACAGGTATCTTATGAGAAGAAGAATAAAAACAAGGAAAACTACGTAAAGCCGAGCCTTCACTATGCACTTCCAGCTGGCGATAGTTGCGGTGCGGTGACGGTTGTGTCTGATACTAGAACGGCCCGTGAGAAGGATTTTGACGCTCGCCAGACGGCCTTCGAAAAAGAACTCGGTATATACATCGGCGAGCCAGAGCAGCATAAGCTCACTCTGCGCGCCGTTGGTATATCAGGGGATTCGCCATCTATATACGGAGGTGCGTTTGATGTCGGCGGTATGATTAACGGACTTCTTGGATCGTGGCTTGGGTATGACGCCTGGATAATTCCGTCTGAGCTACTCCGCCAGGTCCCAGAGACTCAGCGTCCAGAAAGTATCTTTGGCGGTACGTGGGCTGAATCTTCAATCAATGCAACGACCGGTCAAGGAAATGCCTTCAATTCATACTTAGTGGAGTTTGAGGATAAGGAGAAAGCCCGTGCGTTTATGCGTGATAATAGCGACATAGACACATCTTCGCCGCAAGGGACGGTGTTTATACAACCGTTCGGCAGTAACACACTTCTTGTGGAGGATATGAAGGGATATCTCCAGTCTATATTGATGTGGGCGCTTCTTATTGTTGGTGCTGTGGCGGTGATTATCCTTGGGAGCATTATAGGGCGTACCGTATCAGAAGGGCGGCGCGAGAGCGCTATCTTTAGGGCTATCGGTGCGCGTAGGGCTGATGTCGGTCTTATTTATGGAACATATGCCTTCCTGCTATCCCTACGCGTGGCTATTTTTGCAGCCACTATTGGCGTTGTCATGGCGCTTGTTGTTGAGATATGGATTGGCAAAGAGGCAACCCTGGCAACTCGCTATGCCTATGCAGCGGCGGAAACTGATGCGACATTCCATTTCTTCGGGATATTCTCACCGTATATACCACTTGTTCTTGCAGCAATTATGGTTTTTGGTATGATCGCGTCCATAATCCCAGTCATTCTCAGTGCCCGGCGCAACCCCATAAAGGATATGCGAGACGACACCTAGCTTCATGGTAGTATAGAAGTATGAACACAACAGCTGACACTTCATCACTACCACCAGCCCTTCAGGGGATTTACTACCCAGGAGTGACCGTGTACGGAGCTACTACTGCCCGGCTTTCATGGTCAAAGGACGGGTTTGTGACCCTTGAACTTATAGAGGGGACTACAGAGGCCCCTACAGTAAGGGAAGTAGTGAGGGTGCGGCCTGGTGAGATACAGAAATTCTCATCAGCACCTGGGTCACTTCGTCTTGTTGTGAAGGGTAAGGCATATCGAATGGATTCATTGGCGTACGCAGAAGTCCTTACCGTACCAATCCCTGTGGAGTATAAGAACGACCCTATTGCGATGTGGCTAGGCATGCTTTCAAGTCACGGCGTACAGGTGTCGCGAATGAAAATGGGAAAAATCTTCTTGATTGCGTTGGGAATTACCGGAGCAATTGTTGCCGTAGTAGTAGCGATAGTATTTATTGCGGATCTATAGAGTTACGAAAGAATCACCGCTGCAATAAAGAGTGCAGCTACAAGACCCATAAGAACAAAAGAGGCAATAGAAAGCCTCTTGTTTTTTGCTTGAAGTCCAAAGCGTGCAGAGAGGGCGAATGCGAGGATGCTGATTGCAGATATGAAGTCGAACATGAACCCTGCTACGGTAATAAGAACACCAACAGCGAAGGTGATCCAGCCAGCTTTTGAGGTCTTGCTTTTATCGATTGGTGCAATGGGGGTAGCCATAGGTGATGGCTGGAGTGGTGTTGGTTGCGGAGCCTGCTGCTGTGGCTGCTCTGGCTGTGGGTTCTGTGGGATTTGAGAGGGTGTGTTTTCCATAACTACAGTATAGCATAAGGAGAATAAGCAATCTTTATTAGCACTCTTGACATGAGAGTGCTAACTTGTCTATAATGAAGATATTGGCAATCTCATACATAGAGTGCTAAAATAGAATTAGTTATATAAATCCATTTCTATCTAATAAAGGGAGGAAATACATGGGTAAAATCATCGGAATTGACCTTGGTACAACCAACAGCGCTGTTGCGTACATGGTTGCTGGTAAGCCAGAAGTCATTGCAAATGCTGAAGGTAACCGCACAACTCCAAGTGTTGTGGCTGTAAATAAATCAGGCGAACGCCTTGTTGGGCAGGTTGCGCAGCGTCAGCGCGTGACAAACGCAAAGAACACCATCTACGGCGTAAAGCGCCTTATTGGTCGTAAGTTTAGCGACGATGAAGTGCAAAAAGATCACGACATCATGCCCTATGAAATTGTTGCTAAGGGCGACGGTGTTGGCGTAAAGCTTGGCGATAAGGACTATAGCCCTGAAGAGGTTTCAGCAATGATTCTTTCCAAGCTTAAGGCTGACGCTGAAGCTTTCCTTGGTGAAAAGGTCACCGAAGCGGTTATTACCGTTCCTGCGTACTTCGATGACTCACAAAGGCAGGCAACAAAAGATGCCGGTAAGATTGCTGGTCTTGAAGTAAAGCGTATTATTAACGAGCCAACTGCGGCTGCGCTTGCCTACGGACTTGAAAGCAAGAAGGACGAAAAGATCGCTGTATTTGACCTTGGTGGCGGTACGTTTGACGTATCAATTCTTGAGCTTGGTGACGGTGTCTTTGAAGTAAAGTCAACACATGGTGATACACACCTTGGTGGTGAAGATTTCGATAACCGTATTGTTAACTTCTTCCTTGATGAGTTCAAGAAGGAAAGTGGCATTGACCTTAAGGGTGATAACGCAGCAATGCAACGCCTCAAGGATGAAGCTGAAAAGGCAAAGAAGGAACTTTCTTCTACAACTGAATATGAAGTAAACCTTCCATTCATTACTGCTGATGCAGATGGTCCAAAGCACTTCGAAGTAAAGCTTACTCGTGCGAAGCTTGAAGAGCTTGTACATGACCTTGTTGAGCGCCTTGCGACTCCTGTTGAAAAGGCACTCAAGGACGCTGGTCTTAAGGCAAGCGAAATTGACGAAGTAGTGCTTGTTGGTGGTATGACTCGTATGCCAGCGGTTGTTGAGAAGGTGAAATCTATCTTCGGCAAAGACCCACTAAAGGGTGTGAACCCTGACGAAGTTGTGGCTATTGGTGCTGCAGTTCAGGGTGGCGTACTTGCTGGTGATGTAAAGGATGTTCTTCTTCTTGACGTAACGCCACTGACACTTGGTATTGAAACCGCCGGTGGTGTGCGCACTCCAATGATTGATCGTAACTCAACCGTTCCTACAAGTAAGAGCCAGGTATTCTCTACCTACGCTGACAACCAGCCACAAGTAGAAATCCATGTACTCCAGGGTGAGCGCGATATGGCAAATGACAACAAGAGCCTTGGTACCTTTGTTCTTGACGGTATTGCTCCAGCGCCACGCGGTGTTCCACAGATTGAAGTCACCTTTAATCTTGACGCAAACGGTATTCTTAATGTAAGCGCGAAGGACAAGGGGACAGGCAAGGAGCAGTCAATCACCATTCAGGATAGCGGCAACCTTTCAAAGGAAGATATTGAAAAGGCACAGCGCGAAGCTGAAGAGCACGCCGAAGAAGACAAGAAGAAGCGCGAAGCGGTTGATGCGCGCAACCAGCTTGAAAATGCAATTTATCAAGCGGAAAAGATGCCGGATGAATTCAAGGATAAGATTTCCGACGAAGACAAGAAGGCTATCACAGATGCCGTAGAAGAAGCAAAGAAGCATAAGGATGCAACAGACAAGGACGAGCTTGAGGCTGCTGTAAAGGCCCTCAACGACGCAATCATGCCAATTGGCGCGAAGCTCTACCAGGAATCTGCTGAAGATGCGCCTGCGGACGATGCGGACGCTGAGAAGAAATCTGATGATGAGCCCGTAGAAGGCGAAGTTGTTGATAAGAAATAGTCAGCGCTGACAGGTAAAATAGCCGGTTTTGTACCGGCTATTTTCGTATTTTCAGCACTCTCTCAGCCCTACAGCGTACTCTAAGGATACGCACATAATTAAACCAAAGGAGGTGGAATATGTGGACTATTATAGTATGGATAATTGTTGGTGGTTTGGCCGGCTGGGTCGCCTCAATGATTATGAAAACAGACGAACAGCAAGGACTTTTCGGCAATATAGTGGTCGGTGTTCTTGGTGGTCTGGTAGGTGGATTCCTTTTGGGTCTGCTGGGAGGTCAGGGCTTTACCGGATTCAATATCTGGAGCTTCCTGGTTGCGCTACTCGGTGCAATCGTACTCATCTTCCTGTGGAGGCTTATCTCCGGCAAGGGGCGAGTCGACGCAGAGTAGTTCTGCGTAGCCATAAAAACACCCTCGCAACGGGGGTGTTTTTATTTAGCACTCTAGACATCTGAGTGCTAAGACGCTATACTAAAAGAAGTATGAGTAAGCGAGATTATTATGAAGTTTTGGGCGTATCTAAGGGTGCGTCAGACGATGAAATAAAAAAGGCATTTCGCCGTCAAGCCGTGCAGCACCACCCAGATAAAGAAGGTGGTGACGAGGCTAAGTTCAAAGAAATCAATGAGGCTTACGATGTCCTAAAGGACACGCAAAAGCGTCAGCGCTACGACCAGTTTGGTCATGCTGGTGTTGGTGGTGCGTCTGGCGGTGGCGGTAATCCGTTCGAAGGCTTTGGCGGAGCACAAAATGTTAACTTTGACTTTGGTGGTGGCTTTGGTGATATCTTCGATCAATTCTTTGGTGGTGGTGGGCGCTCTCAGCAGCGCGGCCCTAAGCGTGGGCGTGATGTAGAGGTTGAGATTCAGCTTGGCTTCGAAGAGGCGGTGTTTGGGCTTGAACATACCTTTGCACTTGATCTTGAGGCGGAGTGTCAGCACTGTAAGGGCTCAACCGTTGAACCTGGTCATAGCATGAAGACATGTGCAACCTGTAAGGGTGCTGGTCAGCAGGCAAAGGTTGTCCATACAATGTTTGGTGCAATTCAACAGACCGTTCCTTGTGAAACCTGTCACGGAGCTGGTAAGGTTCCAGAGAAGGTCTGTAGTGTCTGTAAGGGGCGTGGAACCGAGCGCCGCAAGGAGGACATAAAGGTGAAGATTCCTGCTGGTATTGACGACGGTGCGACAATCCGGCTGAGCGGCCGCGGTGAGGCAATTGCTGGTGGTGAGAAGGGTGACCTCTATGTGAATATCCGCGTAAAAGCGCACAAACACTTTACTCGCGAGGGCGATATCATCCTCTCTGATGAGCATATCTCTATGATAGATGCTGCGCTTGGAACTGAAATCGATGTAGATACTGTGGATGGTGTTGTCCGGATGAAGATTCCTGCGGGTACGCAACCAGATGCAGACTTTAAGCTTTCTGGCCACGGCGTGCCGCATCTTCGCAATAGCGATAAGCGCGGTCCGCACATCGTTAATATTATCGTCGATGTACCGAAGAAGTTGAATAAGAAGCAGAAGAAGCTCCTTGAAGAATTGCGAGACCTCTAGAAGGTTCGTATTATTGACAATGTAGTCTAAAAGTGATACAATAGCCCAAGTTTACTTAAACAGTAGGTTTTGTATGCAAAAAGATAATGAAATCGTTGGCTGTCTCGAGCAAGTTGCCTTTCCGGCGCTTCTTGTTGACGAAGTTATGGCGAAGATTGACACAGGGGCGTACTCTGGAGCACTTCACTGTACTGATATTCATGTAGTAAAGAAAGCAGGCGTACGTGTACTCCGCTTCCGCCCGGTTCATGATCAGAGTGAATATATTGAGACGGATGATTTCAAGACTGTGCATGTCACAAGCTCGAATGGGCATAGAAGTCAGCGATACATCATCGAAACTGATATAATTATGCGTGGTAAGGAGTATCGAATTAATATCGGTCTTACGGATAGGGCTGATATGAAGGTTGACGTACTTATCGGTCGGCGCTTCCTTAGAAAAAATAACCTCTTAGTTGATGTGCGTATTGGCGCAGAATTTGACGAAGACGGCGGAGGAAAAGAATAAAATGAAAATAGCAATTCTATCAAATGGTCCAGGTAACTACTCTACGAAGCGTCTCAAGGAAGAGGCTATTAAGCGTGGGCACGAAGTTGAAATTATTAAATATCGCGATTGCTACGCCTCAATTGAAAAGAATAGCCCAACCGTAAGTTACAAGGGTGAAGATCTTGGCAAGTTCGATGCTATTATTCCGCGTATTTCTGCAAATATGACACGGTACGGTACTGCTATTGTGCGCCAGCTTGAGATGCAGGGTGCCTATACTGTTTCTGGATCACTTGCTATTAATCGTTCGCGTGACAAGCTTCGCAGTATGCAGATTCTTGCAAAGGCAGGTGTAGGGATTCCTAAGACTGTTGTGTCTCGCAACTCCGCTGATATTGATGACCTTATTGATAAGCTTGGTGGCACACCAGTGATTATTAAGCTTGCGCGTGGTACACACGGAAATGGTGTTGTTCTTGCTGAGACAAAAAAGGCTGCAAAGTCTGTACTTCAGGCCTTTTACCTTACGAATGAAGACGGTACAAACGTTCTTATTCAGGAGTTTGTGAAGGAGTCTGCCGGAACAGATATTCGTGCGTTCGTTGTTGGTGGCCGTGTGGTTGCAAGTATGAAGCGGCAGAGTCTTGATGATGATTTCCGTTCCAACCTCCACAAGGGTGGTGAAGGCACTGTTGTGAAGCTTACACTAGAAGAGCGTAAGATGGCAGTGAAGGCCGCGAAGGCAATGGGGCTTAACGTAGCCGGTGTTGACCTTATGCGCTCAGAGCGCGGTCCGCTTATTCTTGAAGTAAATGCAAGCCCAGGGTTTGGTATTGAGACTGTTACAAAGCGTAACGTCGCCTCTCCGATCATTGAATATATTGAACTGAATGCAAAGCGGCGCAACAAAAAAGACAAAGTCGGCGCATAAGTAGCCCGTACGTAAGCGCGAGTGGTATACTGTAATAAATGGATATACCACGAAAAACTTGGAAGTGGCGCACGCAGACTTGGCTCGTGCTTATGGCGGGACTGACAGCAATCCTTGTTGCACTCGTGGCCTCATACGCACTTGCGATGTTTCGGCCAACTACTGACGTCCGCATAGGTCAGAGTGGCGTATATAGCCTTTGGACTGCGGAGACGGATAGCGATCTTTACAAGGGTCTTTCAAATATTCAAAAGCTCCCTAAGAATGGAGGGCTTTTAATGGACTTTAAAGTGCCTGGATATCACGGTATCGTGATGCGTGATATGTTTGTGCCGCTTGATATTGTATGGCTCAATGAGGCGAAGGAGGTTGTAACGATTGTTAAAAATGTCAGTGCCGATACGCCAGAAGCGACGGTGTACAAGCCGGTAGTGCCTGCTCGATACGTACTTGAACTCCCGGCTGGCAGCACCGATGCAAGTGCGATAAAGAAGGGTGATAGGGCAGACTTTGAACTAGGAGGCGCTGACTTGTGACAGGTCTGGTAGTGCTTGTAGGAATAGGACTCGTGCTGTTTGCGGGGTCTTTTTTCTCAAAGCGACGCTTTGGGCTACTTGGTCTTGCGCTTGCTGCGGGGTATGTTCTATCACTCCTGTGGCTTGATACGGCTGAGTTTATGGTGGCCATGACGGGCTTTGTACCAACTGGTGTCGTCTCCCATTTTATTGCAACGGTCGCGCTCCTTCTTCTCCCTCCTGTGCTTCTTTTTTTTCACGGCACTGCCTATAAGACGGTCACGGGGCGTATTGTCGGATCATTCCTTTTCACGGTGCTTGCCCTTGGATTCCTCGCTGAGCCTATGAGTAAAGCGCTCGTGCTGGATGGTGTAAGTGTTCAGGCCTTTGGATGGCTGAAAGATAATGCAGAGCTTATCATGGGCGTAGGTGTTATGGCTGCAGTGTTTGATATGTTTATTTCGAAGCCGGCAGTGTTTTCAGGTAGCGGCCGTAAGAGGTAGTTTCCTGTTAGCTAGGGTGTTCGGCGCATTGACAAAGCCACCTCTATTCTGTATAGTTTACAGAGTTACGGGACCATAGCTCAGCTGGTTAGAGCACCTGCCTTTTAAGCAGGGTGTCGTGGGTTCAAGCCCCACTGGTCCCTCCAAAGAAAAACGCTGATGTGTATGCATCGGCGTTTTTCTTTTCCATGAAACAGGGTAATTTAACGAGTAGTATATATTCTTTTTCTATCATGAGAGTATATGTGGTGGTTAAATAGAAAAGTACATACGGAATGGCGCATCGCGTGTATGTGTACAGGGTTTCTGGTGGGCGTATCGCTTGCGCTGTACGTTCAGATAGGTCCTGTCTGGGGGTTTATTTCGTGTACTGGTGCGGCGCTCCTCTTTCTTTCAGGCCGCTTCTTCACTACCACATTGCTCCTTCCTTCTATGATTATTGTTGGGCTTGGGTATGGCTCTGCGGCATTTGCGGGCGAGCGTGTTGCGTACGCTTCTATTCTAGAGAAGCAGGTAGTTATTTCGGGGAAAATAAAAGAAGACCCCACTGTGAGTGCGTCGGGCTTTCGTTCGCTCCAAATGAACGCAATTCAGATGGGCGGAAATGAGTATAGGGGAAGCGTGTTTGTGCGGCTTCGTACGTCTGCAGTTATCCTGCGGAGTGATCGGGTGACGGTGAAGGGTATTGCGGGCGAGGGGTTTGGTAATTTCGCTATCGCTATTAAGAATGCTGAGGTCGTGAGTATTGAGAGGAATCCCACTGGTGATTTGGGGCGTGTTGTCCGTGACTGGTTTGCAGAGCACGTCCGGAGTTTAATTGGGGAGCCACAAGCGAGTCTGGGTATTGGGTATTTAACCGGGCAGAAGAGTGCACTTCCAGATGATTTATCTGAGGCCCTGAAGATAGCCGGTCTGACGCATATTGTGGTGGCGAGTGGCTATAATCTTACTATCCTTGTGCGTCTGGCGCGGCGTCTGCTTCTAAGGGTGTCGAAATTTAGTGCAGCGATGGCGGCTACGGCCATGGTGACCCTGTTCATGGGCGTCACGGGGCTGAGTCCTAGTATGACGCGCGCGGGAATTGTCTCGGGTTTGAGTATCTTATTTTGGTACTTTGGTAGGAAGGTGCATCCAGTCGTACTTCTTCTGTTTGTTGCGGCGCTCACTGTTGTCTATCAGCCAAGCTACGTCTGGGGCGATCTTGGATGGCAGTTAAGCTTCTCGGCATTCTTTGGTGTAATGGTTATCGGCCCACTCATGCAGGTGTATTTCTTTGGGGCGCGTCCGCCGAACATTATTAGGCAAACACTTGGCGAGACGATCGCTGCTCATATAGCCACAGTTCCCATTATTGCCATGCAGTTTGGTGTGGTGTCGAATGTCGCAATAATCGCAAATCTTCTTGTCGTTCCGCTTGTCCCGCTTGCGATGCTCCTTACTTTCATAGCTGGGTTATGGGGCATGTTTGGGGTAGGGCTGACTACGCTAATAGCGTGGCCAACAAGTACCCTGCTTGAGTATATGGTAGGCGTGGCACGGTATGTTTCGGAGATTGAATGGGCTCAGTCGGAGCTTTTATTTCCGGGCTGGGTTTGGATTGTGTACGTGGCGGCCGTATCGCTCGGATGTGTGTGGATGTGGCGCGCCTCTGGGTATAATATGAGAACTTCTGACCTACTTAACCCGGGAAGAGGTGAGGGAGCTTAGCGTGGTCGTTTCAGTGCTGCTTCGCGAGCCCTTGCGGTGATGCTGTCATCAATCACTTGTTCGTTGAACTCTTCATATCGGCGTTTCGCGGCGACTCCAATGAGATAGTCTGCAATGACAGGGTTCTTCGGTAGGATTGGTCCGTGAAGGTAGGTGCCAATTGTATTGTTCTGGATGATTCCTTCATGTCCGTCTGCTGCGTTATTCCCAGCTCCAATAATGACCGAGCCTAGGGGCTCTACTTCGTCTGCTAGGTATGTCTGACCGCTATGGTTTTCGTAGCCAATCACCGTACCAAAAGCTGGGCTTTCGATGGTTATATTTCCCACAAGTCGTTCTTTTCCGCCTATAGTATGAGCGTTAAATACGCCAATACCCTGGATTTCTTCGCCCGTATGGGTAGTGAACTTGTTGCCAAAAAGTTGGTAGAGGCCACAGACAAGGAGAATAGGCGTGCCACTATCAGAGGCTTTCTTAAGAGCCGGTCCGATAGAGAGGAGGTCCGCATGAATCTTATCCTGCCCGCTGTCTTGGCCGCCGCCACCAATAATAATGTCTACTTCTTCAAGTGAAGGGAGCGTGTCGCCAGGGTTGTATTCTTTAATAACAGGAGTGTATCCGTGCCACTGCAGGCGCTTTTCAAGCGCTTGGATATTTCCGTTGTCGCCGTAAATATTCATATCACGCGAGTAGAGATGAAGGATGGTAATAGTTTTACTCATGAAATAGCCTCCACGTCTGTGTATTGAGAAAGGTGCTTACGGAGCGAGAGCATTGCAGTGTAGGTGCAATAAATTCTTTTCGGCTGATTGGCGTGCCGCTGCATAAACATGTGAAGCGCCTTGCCTAGATCAACCTTACTGTCGGTGACAGGTATGCCGTTGTAATGGAGGCGTAGTGCCATATCATCCGCTCGAACACCCGTAGTGTAGACGGGGTGGTGTTCAAGGCTAGAAAAATCCACGTCCCAGAGCCAGGACATATCGCGCCCATCGGCGTAGTTGTCGTTGATTGCGATCAGGGTTGCGTAGCCGGCAGGGTCGTAAGACGAGAGGCCAAGCTTGAAACCAGACGGATTCTTTACAAGAACGAGCTCAACAGGGAGGTCGTTGACTATGAGTGTCTCGCCGCGACCAAAGGCTGGCGTAATTGTTGCCAGATTCTCTAGGAGTGACTGAGGGTCCGCCTTCGGGATAACAGTGAGTGCAAGTGAAAGGGCTGCTGCACTGTTAAATATATTATATGCACCTTTCAGCTTGAGCTGGGTTTTATAAGGAGTGTCATTAATAGTGTAGCTCGCGCTGTCTCCAGAGAATTCCTTTAGCGTGACGAGTGCACTAGACGTGCGTTCTGCTGAGGCGTCCACTGTAGGCGTACTTTTGCCATGGAGGTTGTCATCGCTTGGAAAGTGGTGGGCGAGCGACGGATCGAGCGCAAAGTATTCCACGCTTTGACTCTTCGTAAGAGAGGATGCAATAGACGCAATGCGCGGATCTGCAGCATTAAGAACGACCGTACCTGTCGTGTTCTTTGCTATTGTTTCAAGCATTGTCCGTGTTGTGTCAATCTCACCAAAGCGGTCAAGCTGATCGCGCAGGACATTAAGGAGGAGGCTGTATGTAGGCTTGACTACCTCTACGAACTTCACTGCATGAGCCTCATCAAGTTCGAGTACGGCGATGTCAGCATTCAACTTGCCCGTCACCGAGATGTCACCAAGGAGTGCCGCTGCAACTCCACGGACGAAGTTACTCCCTGTCTTGTTTGTGAAGACCTTCAGCTCCTGACTTTCAAGGAGTGATACGACCATTTTAGTAGTAGTTGTCTTGCCGTTTGTACCACTAATCACTACAACACCCTGAGGGAGTTTGTTTAATGTGCGCGGGACAAATGTTGGGTCTATTTTTTCAACAAAAAGCCCTGGGAGCGCAGAGCCGCTCCCTCCGCGAAGGCGGGCTGCGCGTCGGACGGCTTTTCCTAGAAGAATCGTAAACGGTTTTGGCATATCTTTTCCTATTATACGCTGTTTTGTGTAACATTTCTTAGGCTTCTTTCGTGATATACTGTAAGTATGTTTTTGGTGGGACTTATTTCATGGTGGTACGGGCGAGGCTGGGTAGAGCAATGGCGCCGCAACGGGGGTATGTTGATGCGTACGCTTGAATTTTTCTCTATTGGCCAGCTTCTTTCTACGCTTTTCTCGCCGTTTAGGCAGATATCAGCTGGGGTGAGAGGTGACGGCTCCTTCACCGCAAGTTTTAGCGCGTTTCTTGATCGACTCATCTCTAGAATAGTTGGCGCTTTCGTTCGTTTCTTTACTATCCTTGCAGGGAGTGTTATTATCGCCCTTCAAGCTGTGTATGTAGCGGTCATTATGGCATTTTGGTGGCTCGTGCCGGTGTTGCCAGTTGTTGGTTTTGTGGCGTTTATGATTGGCTGGGTGCCACATGTCTAGCTTGTATGATTGGTCGAGTCAACGCTCGCGCCTTGCTCGCTACGGTCATGCCATTCGTCCGTGGATGCTTCTTATAAAGATTGTTTCCGCTGTCTTTATTGTGCTCGGTTTATTCTCTCTTGTTGTTGGGTTATCTATTGGGTGGCTCATTCTTGGATTGGCGGCACTCCCAGCTATGATTGCTCAGTGGTACGCATATGAGCTCGCATCGCTCCCGAAAGACAAGCGTACTGACTCTGTTGATGCAATCATGGATACAGAGCTTCTTGCGCTACTTTCGCAGAACCCTTCACCAAAAGAGCTTGCTCTTCGGCTAAACGAAACGAACGGCGGTATGTTTTTTGAGGTGCGCTTCGGACTTGGCGGGTCCTTCTTTAAAGAAGTAGCGTCAGAAAACTCTGCTGACACTGCACCTCTCTTTGAAGAGGCACTCCGCATTGCAGCTGAAGCTGACGGACGAATCAGCCCGGGGGTGATTATTCTTGCAATGATACGGCAGCTTCCTATGAAACAGACAGTCTTTGGTCATTTGCAGCTTTCAGAAGAAGATTTACTTGCTGGAATAACATGGTATCACAGGCTTTTTGACCAAGTGCATAGCGGCACGAAGCATACAAAACGCCCTGGCGGTATTGGGCGTGACTGGTCGTTTGGATGGATTCCTATGCTGTCACGCTTTGGGGTGTCGCTTGCACATGGCGGAACTGCCTCGCGTAATGAAGTTCGTACACCGCAGGTTCAGCAGATTATTGGATCTCTGAGCTCTGGCGGCGGGACAATCGGTATTATAGGCCGCGATGGAAGCGGAAAGACTGAGATTGTGCGCGAACTCGCAAATACTCTCATGCGCCCGGATACATCTGTGCCACGCGGGATGTGGTACAAGCAAGTGTTTATGCTCGATGCGTCTCGTATTCTCTCTGCTGGAAGCGAGAGGGGGGCGGTTGAGCAGATAGTGGCGGCTATTCTGGGTGAAGCGTATGCAGCGAAAAATATCATCGTCTGTTTTGATAATGCCGAGCTTTTCTTCCAGGACGGCGTTGGGTCAGTTGATATCTCGAATCTTCTCACGCCAATTGTGGAGGCGGGAAAGCTCCCTATTATCATGACAATTGATGAGCAGAACTTCCTGCGTATCAGCAAGCAATCACCTGCACTTGCTACTGCTATGACGCGCGTGGTAATGCAGCCAACAGATGAAGCGGATACTATTAGGGTTCTTGAAGATCATATTCCGTATATTGAGGCAAAGCGCAAGGTGACGTTTATGTATCAAGCGCTCAAAGATGCGTATCGATTAAGTCAGCGATACGTGTACGATGTTTCTATGCCAGGCCAGGCAATTCGGCTTCTTGAGCAGGCGGCAGAGCACGCTGAGAATGCTTCGCTTGTTTCTTCACGCTCTGTTGCACAGGCGGTTGAGCATATGACCGGAGTGAAGACGGGAGCCGCAGCAGGTGATGATGAGCGCGAAATGCTTCTTGGCCTTGAGGCGCGTATTCACGAAAGAATGATTGGGCAGACGCGTGCAGTTGGCGTTGTTGCTGACGCACTGCGGCGCGCTCGCTCTGGTGTGCGCAATCAAAATAGGCCAGTGGGTACTTTTCTATTCCTTGGACCTACCGGGGTTGGTAAGACGGAGCTTGCTAAGTCACTTGCAGAGGTATACTTTGGCGGTGAGCAAAATATCATTCGTCTAGACATGAATGAGTTTGTTTCGCCAGATGATGTGTCTCGACTTATTGCAGATGGAGCGGATGACGCCGGGAGTCTTGCAGCTCAGGTTATGAAGCAGCCGTTTAGTGTTGTGCTCCTAGATGAGCTTGAGAAGGCGCATTCAAGTGTTCTCACGACGCTTCTTCAGCTTCTTGATGAGGGCGTACTGCGCGACGTGCGCGGAAGGGAGGTGAGCTTCAAGGATGCGGTGGTGATTGCAACAAGTAACGCAGGGTCTGCTCGTATTCAGGAGTACATTCAGCGCGGTTACTCACTACAGCAGTTTGAGGAGACGTTCATTAATGAGCTTATTAGTAGTCATATTTTCCATCCAGAATTCCTGAACCGCTTTGATGAGATGGTGGTGTTTTCACCTCTAACTAAACCCGAGCTTCTTCAGGTGGTGGACCTTATCCTCAAGGGGGTAAATAAGAACCTCGCCGAGCAACAAATTACCATTAATGTATCTGCGGAGGCAAAAGAATACCTTGTTGAGAAGGGGTACGACCCACGCCTTGGAGCGCGTCCGATGCGCCGTGTTGTTCAGAGAGCAGTTGAAAGTACGGTGGCGAAGCTCCTCCTTTCAAATGCAGTCAACCCAGGAAGTGTGATTGAGCTGACGAAAGAGCAGGTTGAGGCGGTGCTTGGCCCGCAGCAGCAGGCCGCGGCTATTCTAGATGAGACCGCACAGTAGTCGCTTCTGTAAAACGGTAAAGACATAAAAATAGCCCGCTAGAGGGCTATTTTATGCTTATTTCGAATACATGGGGCGAATGAAGGGAATTGAACCCTCGGCCTCCGGAACCACAACCCGGCGCTCTAACCAACTGAGCTACATCCGCCATGTTCTTAAGCAATAGTTATTATAACAGATACCAGTGGGCTTTGGTAGGGCTAAAACCCTCTTTATTATATTAGGAAATTACTGTATAATAACTCAAGTATCTGCGGGCGTCGTATAATGGCTAATATACGTGCCTTCCAAGCATGTGATGAGAGTTCGATTCTCTCCGCCCGCACCATAGAAATTATATATTAAATACTTCGAGAGAAGTATTTTTTTGTTGTGATGAGGTTGTTCGGGGTTAATTAAGTTGGACTCTTTTGCAACTTATCGCGCCAGTAAGGCGGTGTTCTTGTTAAATTCACCCAGTAGTATATACTACAGACAAATAACTCTGAAAGTGAGGATTGTATGGAAGTATCAGAAATGAACCTTGAGGTTTGGCAGCTAGTTCTTGTAGTAGTTGTTGTAATATGTGAAGTTATCCTAAAGGGTATGGCGTTATGGCGTTCAGCGCAGAACGGCCATAAGGGATGGTTTGTTGTTATGCTGATCCTAAATACTGCGGGTATTCTTCCGCTTGTATACCTACTCATTACACAGCCAAAGAACGCGCCAAAAGCTCAATAGGCGGCAGGCTAGCGTAGTACAAAAAAAGACTTCAGTGAATTGAAGTCTTTTTTTGTAGATATGACGGTTCTATTTTTTAGAATCGGTCCGTAGTACAATACCACCCGATAGGCGAATGATCATATTAAGTATTATTCCTTGGATACACCCAATAATCCAACCAATCACGAAGTAGATAATTGGCGTGAGTACAATAGCAATGATACCTTGCGCTAGTCCAAGTGTTAGGGCTTCAAGAAGTGTATTTGTTGACTGAGCCGTATTTACAACATCGGTGATACTATAGAGAATTCCGGATACGAGTCCGATTATCGCAAGAAAAGTACCCTGGAGTGCACCGACGGTAGTTGGTTTTAGTCCAACTACACGTACGTCTGATTCATTTTTCATAGTTATTTCTCCTTTTATAAAAACACTCCCTTAAAGGGAGTGTTTTTATTTAATGATCGTGTTCGGCTGCGTCTGCTTCTGCTTTTGTCGCGTGGACCGTGCCGTGCTCATGCTCAGACGGTGCGTAGATTGAGTATAGCTTCAGTGGCTGATCACCCGTGTTCACGACGTTGTGCCACTTGCCCGCAGGAACGAAGATTGCGTAATCGTCTTCTGCATCCCAGCTCTCAAGTGCTTCTTCTGAGTCACCCATGAGTACGGTCGCAAGACCCTGCTCAATGCGCAGGAATTGGTCGTGGTCATCGTGAACCTCAAGGCCAATGTCGTCTCCTGGCTGGATGGTCATGAGCGTCATCTGCATCTGCGAGCCAGTCCAGGCAGCGGTGCGGAAGTTCTCGTTCTCTAGGGTTAGCTCTTCAATATTTACTACGTAAGGATTTGGTCCTTGATCTTGCATAATGCCTCCTTGTTTCTCTTTCTATTATAGCGCGTTAAGGAGTGAATAACTACCTCTAAGGTGGTACAATAAATGGCGTAGTCGTATGTAAGCTACGCCATAATGCCCCGGTAACTCAGTTGGATAGAGTAGAGGACTTCTAAGCCTAAGGTCGCTGGTTCGAGCCCAGCCCGGGGTACCAAGAATTTATATGAAAACATTATTTATATGCCAAGCAAATGTTGGCCGCAGTCAGGCGGCCATGGAAATCCACCGTCAATTAGGCGGTGAGGCTGATTCAGCTGGAACAAAAGTTGACGCACCCGGCGCGACATTAGCGGAGCGCCCTTCGGCAGCTACTATCATTGGTATTATGAAACACGACTTTGGGGTAGATATGACTCCTAACGTCCGCACGCAACTTACAGAAGAGCTCGCCTCCAACTACGACAAGCTTGTTGTTATGGCAGAGGAAGAAACGTGGCCGGAGTGGCTCAAGACAGACCCACGGCTTGTTCACTGGAAGATTCAAGATCCTAAATTCCAAGACCCTTCTACAACGCAGCGTATCGTTGACGAAGTCGCAGCGAACGTCCGCTCCTACACTCAATAGAGAGGCGTCCTGTTACGTCTTTTTATTTTTCCTGTATAATAAGTAAGTTATGGATAAAATTTTCTCAAAGAAGAAGCAGAAAAACGCTGCTTTAAAAAATAATGTAAAAAAGCCCGTTGATCTTGACGGGATTGACCCAAAAGTATATAAAAAACGCTGGTGGACGCTGGCGGCAATGTGTCTGGCGCTCCTAGGGGTAATGCTGGCAAATAGTAGCCTTAATATTGCACTTCCTAAGATGTCAGTTGACCTTGGGCTTTCACAGCTTGATTTCACTTGGATTGTAAACGTCTACACACTGGTGTTTGCAAGTCTTCTGTTTATTGCTGGTGCTTTTGGTGACCGCTACGGCCGTAAGCTTGCTATGCAAATTGGTATGGCGATCTTTGTAGCGGGTTCACTGTATGCAGCTATAGTTGCACAGACATCAACAGAACTTATCATTTCCCGTATTGTCATGGGATTCGGTGGCGCACTGGTGATGCCAACAACCCTTTCTATTATTAATAATGCCTTCCCGCGCGGTGAGCGTGCACGTGCGGTAGCCATCTGGAGTGCCATTGCTGGTGTTGGTATGATGGTCGGTTCTATTATTAGCGGTGTTCTTCTTGAGCACTTTACGTGGCACTCACTCTTCTACTTCAGCGCGATCGTTGCAGCTGTTGGTATCATTGTGAACTATTTCCTTTCAAGCGAATCACGTGATGAAGACGAGTCTCCGGTGGACTGGCTTGGTGGACTATTCTCTGCTGTTGGTATCTTTGGGCTTGTGTATGGTATCACTGAAGCACCATCAAAGGGTATGGCTGATGCTGTCGTGCTGACGGCGCTCATCGCCGGTGTAGTGGGTATCGTCCTGTTTATTCTTTGGGAGCTCAAGGCGAAGTCGCCAATGCTTGATATGAAGCTCTTCAAGAACCGCCCGTTCTCAGTTTCAAGCCTGACGCTCACACTGACCTTCCTTGCAATGTCAGGTGTGTTCTTCTCAATGGGGCTACTGATTCAGCTTATTCTGGGCATGACGCCGCTTGAGTCATCGCTTGCAATGCTTCCTATTATGATTCCAATGCTCTTTATTTCACCACTAATTCCATCTGTAGTGAAGAAGCTTGGTGCGCGGATAACTATCGGCCTAGGACTCTTTATTACCTCTATTGCCTTCGTGCTCATGTCAACCTGGACTGCAGATATGACCTACTGGCACCTTCTTAGTGTGATGTGGGTGATGATGATTGGTATTTCAGCGGCCATGACCCCTGGAACAAACATTCTTATGTCGGCCGTGCCGCGTAACCGTTCTGGTATGGGGTCGGCTATGAACGATACGACTCGTGAACTTGGTGGTGCACTTGGCGTGGCTATCCTTGGTGCTATCCTGAGTGCTGCATATGCAGATAACGTTCGCGAGGCTGCGTCACACCTCCCGGCTGCTGCGAGCGAAGCGGTAGAGGGGTCACTTGCAGCTGCTATTGGTGTTGCAAATGATATAGGTGAAGCTGCTGCTCCACTCCTTGATGCGGCGAAGGATGCGTGGATGTCTGCGCTTGGGACTGCGTCACTGACTGCTGCGGGCATTATCTTTGCGGCGTCAATTATTGCATTTATTGCACTTCCGCGTCACACAAAAGATAGCGATACACTCTAGTATTTTGGCGATATAAAAAAGAGGGCGATGCATTTCGCCCTCTTTTCTTTTGTATCAGTTTACTCAGTGATGTCTTTGATGACGCTGATTTTTGCACCAAGACTGTTGAGTCGGTTTGCGAGGTCTTCGTAGCCACGATTAATGACGTAGATATTGCGAAGCGTTGAGACGCCCGGTGCGGCTACCATGGCAAGGAGTACGACGACACCTGGGCGTAGCGCCGGTGGAGTGACGATTTCTGCTGGCTTCCACTTCGTTGGCCCTTCAACGTAGACACGGTGCGGATCAACAAGCTCTACCTTTGCATTGAGCTTTGTAAGCTCTGTAAGGTAGATAGCGCGGTTTTCGTACACCCAGTCATGGATGAGTGTGCGACCCTTAGCGGTGGCTGCAATCAATGCAAAGAAGGGGAGGTTGTCTATATTGAGGCCAGGGAACGGCATCGGGTGGATCTTATCAGAAGATGCCTTGAGCGTACTCACCTTTGTAGTGATGTCTACCAGGCGAGTGTGTTCGTTTCGTGCGTAGTACTCTTCGGAAAGTTCGTATTCAAAGCCCATGTTCTCAAGTACTTGAAGTTCAATTTCAAGGAACTCAATAGGCGCACGCT
>Ga0265293_10004493_pt1 | contig 24507 bp, 25 predicted proteins | sample Munlanlewell138R_FD_192505 | JGI IMG/M metagenome (GOLD analysis project Ga0265293, IMG submission 192505) | Leachate microbial communities from a municipal landfill in Southern Ontario, Canada - Leachate well 138R | ecosystem: Engineered > Solid waste > Landfill > Unclassified | place: Canada...
AAAAGAGCCAGAGTTCTCAGGTTAACACTCTGCTTCTTTGCATCATTAGTAAATATCCGAGCATCGCTGCGCCCACCAATAGCCACAGGCAAACCCTCCAACGATGGTTCACTAATGCGAACGGCACTTACAAAAAAGCAGTCTATATCTATATGTATTTTCATAAACGCAATTGTAGGTAAATTTATAAATGTAGGCTTAAAATATGACAAATTGCAAAGAAAAATTCACTTATGAAGTCATCTGGCACTATTTAACAAAAGTTTTACTATTTGCATAGCAAGGATAAGCTAAGATATATGACTTATATCAAAAAAACAGTGGAAAATTACATGCAACAACTTTTTGGGCAAAAAGTAATAAACGATTTTATACAAAAGCAAGATGAAAAACTTATAGAAAACAGATGGCAAAAGTACAAAAACTTTTTAGCCAAAAAAGAGAAGATTTCTTCATGGATAGAGACCGATTATCAAGACGGTTTTTTAGAAGATATCTTTGAAAACTGCCTCGGTTATATATCTAAAACCCGCTCAACAGATGAACACTACACACTAGAACGTGAAAAAAAGAACGAAACAAACGGACAAAAAGCAGACGGTGCTCTTTTGGTTGATGACAAAGTTGTTGCCGTCATAGAGCTAAAAGATTTAAAAACAAAAGATTTGGACAAAAAGTACAATCGTGATGAGAGTGCGGTGAGACAAGCTTTTGGGTATTTGCAATACAACAACCATGCAAAATATGTCATCGTTTCAAACTTCAACGAACTAAGATTTTATTTTGACAAAGCTACGGCATACGAGCAGTTTTTTCTTTTTGATTTGGATTATGAGGGCTTTAAAAAACTTCACACTATTTTAAGTTATGAGAGCATAAGTAAAAATCTTCCACAGGACATAAAAGAAAAATCGCTTAACTTTGAGCAGGATATCTCTAACAAACTCTATAAAGACTATACAAATTTTAGAACACATCTTTTTGAAAATATACTCAAAAATAACCAAGATATTGACAAACTAGAGCTTTTAAATGCCACACAAAAACTCATAGACCGAATCGTATTTATACTTTTTGGCGAAGACACAGACCTTTTGCCAAAAAACACAATCGGCACAATAATTCAGCGTCAAAAAGAGGTTAAAAAGCTTGTCAAAACTTTTACACTTTATGACTCCTACAAAGTCTATTTTGAAGCGATAAACGCAGGCGATGAGGATTTGGATATCACCATGTACAACGGCGGACTTTTTGCGCATGATGATTTTTTGGATGCACTTATCATCGATGATGAAGTTTTAGACGCAAGAGCGAAAATCCTCTCTGCTTACAACTTCGGAAGCGATATCTCTGTAAATATTTTGGGGCATATATTTGAGAACTCCATCAGCGAACTTGAAGAGATGAGCGCACAGCTTTTGGACAACGACTTTGACAAAAAGCAGTCCAAGCGAAAAAAAGACGGTGTATTTTACACTCCTGCTTACATCACAGAGTACATTGTGCAAAACACTCTCTGCAAGTTGTGTGAAAATAAACGCTCAGAGCTAAACATCGCAGAAGTTGAAGCCATCGCCAACCCGAAAAAACCGACAAAAAAAGAGCAAGAAGCAAAAGAGAACCTTTTGGCATACAAAGAGTGGCTCTTAAACTTAAAGATTTTAGACCCTGCATGTGGAAGTGGAGCATTTTTAAATCAGGCTTTGGAATACTTGCTAAAAGAGCATAAAAGACTACAAAATGATTTGGCACTAATGGGTGACTTGTTTGCCGTCTATGAGGTAGAAAAAGAGGTGCTAGAGCATAACCTTTACGGTGTGGACATAAACGAGGGAGCAGTGGAAATTGCAAGACTGAGTTTGTGGCTAAGAACTGCAAAAAGAGGCAGACCTCTCACAAAACTTGCAAATAAAATCAAAGTAGGAAACTCTCTCATAAGCGACAAAACAGTCGTGCCAAATGCTTTTGATTGGCATGTGGAATTTCCAGAAGTTTTTGCGCAGGGCGGGTTTGATGTTGTGATTGGGAATCCGCCGTATGGGGCAAAATTATCTCAACATGAAAAAGACTATTTGAATAAAAAATTTGAAACGGTTGAATACCAATTAGATACATATACTTTATTCATGGAACAAGCTTATAATCTTTTGAAAATAAATGGCAAACTTGGGTTGATTGTTCCATCTACTTGGTTAACAATGTTTTATTTTAAAGATTTAAGAAAATATCTCATAGAAAATACTTTTTTTGAAAATATATTATTATTTCGGTATCAGGTTTTTGATGATGTAACAGCAGAAACTTCAATAATTACATTATCTAAAAATAAGGTTCAAAATAAAAATATAGTGATAAATCATTTTAATAATACAAATGAAATAGAAACTAAACCTACTAAAACAATTTCACAAAATGATTGGTTAAATAGTTATGAGTTAGGCTTTAACTTATTATTTGATGGGAATAAATTAGAAATCATAAATAAAATCATTATTGACACATTTGGATTAGAAAAATTTTCAAATGTTACAGTTGGGATAAAGCCATATCAAACAAATAAAGGAACTCCTAAACAAACGGCATTAGATGTAAAAAGTAGAGTATATGATGCCAATTATAAAATAGATGATACATATAAAAACTATATAGTTGGTGGAAGTATAAATAAATTTATGATTACACCTTCAAAAACTGATTGGTTGAAATATGGTAAATTTTTAGCTGAGCCGAGACAAAGTTTGAATTTTTTTCAAACAAAGATAATGGTTAGACAAACAAGCGATAAAATTATATCGGCAGTTGATTATGAAGGATTGTTATCTTTAAATAATGTTCATAATATAGTTGTAAAAAATGATTTACTAAAGTATGAAACTTTAACTTGTATTTTAAACTCAAAGCTTATGGATTTTTATTATAAGTTTTTAGTTCCAGAAGAGGGAAGAACATTTGCAGAAGTAAAAGCAGTAAATTTAAAAAGACTTCCTATAAAAAATATGGATAAAGATTTTAATCAACAACCATTCATCAAAAAAGCGGACAAAATGCTCTCGCTAAACAAAAACCTCCAAGAGACAAAACAAAACTTTATAAACGAACTAAAACTTGAAAAGCTCACAAAAAAACTTCAAAACTTTGAAGAACTCACCTTTGATGAATTCATAACAGAGTACACAAAATCCCTCAAACTAAAATTTGCCGATAAACTCGCAGAACGCAACTTCAAACAAGAGTGGCAAGCCATCTTCGAAAACGATAAAACCTTGGCATGTGGATTTAAAACAGAGATACAAATAAACGACAAAGAGATAGATAAAATGGTCTATGAACTTTATGGGTTGAGTGATGATGAGATTAAGATTGTGGAGGGGATTTGATGTTGAGAGATGAGATTTATTTAGATAAAGCCTTTATTATTGAATTATATGAAGAACATTTTGGAAAAGAAGCACCTATAAAATATTCAAAAACAACAGATGTATCGGTTGGAATAAATGTTGTTGCCAAAGTAGGAGCATCTTTAAAAGAGACTTTTGAATATTCTGTTAATACACATGAAATGTATTTAAAACTGAAAGATAAGCTTAATACAATTGAAGAAATATCATTAAAGGATAATGATATAAAAGACTTGCCTGATTTGTTTTGGATAGAAGGTTTATTCGGTATTACACAAAGTAGTTCAACTGACGAAAATAATGTTCTGAAATTTTCATTTTGTGCAGAAGTTGATAAGAAAATAATATTTTTGGCTACAAATAATGTATATTTTTCTAGTGGATACGACCAATTATTGAACTTTACACACGTAGTTCATAGATATGGAATTAAAGCAAAAATGCTATTGAAGTTTTTGGGAAATAGTAAAAATTTTTCTTTAGCATCTCCAATGATAGTCATTAAAACAGGAAATTATGAACATGAAGAGAATGCGAGGGCAAAGTGAGTTGTAAATTTACTCGCTCCCATGCTGTGCTTGGGAGTGTATATTACGATATGAATTCCCAAGTAGAATATGGGAACTAAAAAATTATAAAATACACCAATCGTTGAATCTCTACTTATACATGTCAATCTAAAAACATTTCAATCTGTCATATATTTTCAAATACCGCATAAAATCTGTTACTCTTTATACAATAAGTTATTTTATAAAATGAGGAAATTATGAAAAAGTTTGACGAATGGAATGAAACTAAAAAACTTACTGAAGTTAATATGCGGCGAGTCGGTATTAAGCCTAGAGAGTTGTTTTGGGTAAAAATCGGACAAAATATCGGTTCAGAAGAGTATGGGAAAGGAGAAAATTTTACTCGTCCTGTAATTATTGTACGCAAACTTACACACGATTTATTTTTAGGAATTCCTACAACAACATCATATAAGAATGATGACTATTTTCATAGTTTTGAGTATAACAATAAGTCAAAGGGCAAAACAAATACAACAGCAATGATACTCCAGATAAAAGTCTTTAGTACAAAGAGATTGATGAATAGAATAGGAATGGTCGACAAAGAAAATTTTAAAACGATACAAGAAAAAATAAAAAAATTGATTAGCCCCACTTGAACAAGTGGGTGTGCCCTAAGGCGAATTGTAAGGGTATTATACACTAATATAAAAATAATGTCAAAACATTACAAATTGCCATACTTTTAAATATCTTAAAAGTTGATGACAAAATATAAACAACGCCCCTGAGAATGAATCTCCACTTTTTAACTCATTCCCATCGTCTCGAGACTGTGAAATAACTTTCCTCGTTCTCTAGTTCCACCTTTCCCAAGGCGGAACTCCTACTCAAACTAAAACTTCATAAAGTTTCCACATGCCAAAAAAATCAAATATCTCGGCATGTGGAAATAATCTCAACTCATCATAAACTGTGATAATTTTAATTTCATCGAATTCGATGGAGTTGAAAGTTAAGCGGTAAATGATTTTCAGTTGTCGCAAAATTTGCGACAACTACCTCTGATTTCCACATGCCAAACACTCTAGCTACACAATTCTTCTATTTCAGTCCACACCTCCCGAAGCCAAGGCATCTGTTTCTACCATAGGAGTTAGAAAGATATTGGCATGTGGAAACAGATAAATATTTCAAACTGCAATACTTTTTAAATCTACTTCATTCTTTTGATACAGTAAAAAATATATATTTGAGGACATGAAAATGGATAAGCTTAACAAATCTGATATAGTCATCTATGATGACGGTGAACTAGAGTTAACTGTATCTATAAATAATGAAACAGTTTGGCTCAATAGAAATCAAATATCTGAACTCTTTGGTAGAGATGTTAAAACTATAGGGAAGCATATTGGAAATGTATTTAGTGACGGTAAACTGGAGAAAAGTCCAACTGTCGCAAATTTTGCGACAACTGCCTCAGATGGAAAAATATATAATGTTGAATACTACAATTTGGATGTAATCATCTCTGTTGGATATAGAGTCAAATCTCAAAAAGGTGTGAGGTTTAGACAGTGGGCGACATCTGTACTTAAAAGCTATATTTCCGATGGCTATGTGATTAACTCTGAAAAGATTACAAATCAAAGGTTTAAAGAACTTGAAAATGATGTGGTGCTTTTAAAATCAAAAGTCGACAAAGTTTCTAGCCTTATTAGTGATAATTCAATAAAACCATCCAAAGGGATATTTTTTGATGGAGAGGTTTATGATGCTTATATCTTTGTCAATAGTTTGTTAAAAAGTGCAAAAAATGAAGTGGTGCTTGTTGATAATTATATAGACGATAGTGTCTTTACACTTTTTAGTAAATATCCAAATCTTAAAATAATAATTTATACTCATACCATCACAAAGCAACTCAAACTTGATTATCAAAAATACAAGGCACAATATCAAAATATAGAATTAAAAGAGTTCAAAAATGCTCATGATAGATTTATGATAATCGACAATGCAGAAATTTACCATATCGGAGCAAGTCTCAAAGATTTAGGTAAAAAATGGTTTGCTTTTTCAAAATTTGAGATGAGTGCTTTAGAAATTTTAGGGAGATTGAAATACGTTACCGAGTGAAGTACTCTTGGCATGTGGAAATAAATAAAAATCTTTCAAACTGCCATATATTTACACTTGTCATAAGAAATTTGATACGCTTGAGAATATTTATTGTAAAGAGGTTGAATAGATGAAAAATATTACCATATCTAATATTGAGAACTATATGTACATGTTTAGTGCCCAAAATAATCAATTTAATGATATTCAATGGGTAGAGCCTATTTTTATTGCGATGACTAGAGCATATCAAAACGAAAAGCAAATTAATATTCAGACGGATAGTGGCTATTTTAAAAATATGATTGAGTATAAATTTAAAGAGGGTAAAACATACAGCCCCGTTGAGAGAATACATGATAGAAACGGATTAGAAAAAAGCTAGAGAAAATAGCTCTCTAGCTCTTTACGCTCGCCTTTATCAAAGTTTTTAACTCTCTAATCTCATCTCTTAGTTTTATAAGTTCATTGTTAGTGTGGTTTTCGGCTACTTGAACCTCCTCTACTATATGCTCTTCTTCACTCTTGTTTATAATGGACATAGCATCAACTACAATCGCAACAATGAGGTTTATCATAACGAAGGTAACTATAAAGATAAATGGCACAAAAAACATCCATGCAAACGGATAAACTTCCATGATAGGGCGAACTATTCCCATAGACCAAGACTCTAGCGTCATGATTTGAAAAAGTGTGTAGAAAGATTCGCCTAATGTTCCAAACCACTCTGGAAATTTCTCAGAATATAGCTGTGTCGCCATTATGGCAAATATGTAAAAAAAGAGACTCATAAGAGCGGCGATAGAGAGCATTCCGGGGATAACGCTGATTAGTGCGGAGACTATTTTTCTCATCTGCGGAACGACTGTTACCAGTCTAAAGAGTCTTAGAACCCTTAAAACTCTTAAAATCTCAAAACCTTCACTTACAGGTATAAGTGAAATTGCAACGATTGTAAAGTCAAAAATACTCCATGGATCTTTAAAAAAGGAGAGTCTATGAACATAGATACGCATCGCAATTTCTATAGTAAAGATGGAGATAACAAGAGTATTAAAGAGTGAAGCAAGCCCGCCGAAATTTGCCATAAACTCTCTTGAAGTCTCAAGCCCCATAGTTATGCCGTTTAGTATAATCAGGTAGGTTATAAAATTTGTGAAGTTTCTGCTTTGAACAACTGCTTGGATTTTACCGTACATGTGCTTCCTTTGATTTTTTTTGGAATCTTATCACTCTTTAAATAATATTTAGTGGCTAAGTTTGTATCTATGTTTTATGATTTGTAGTTTTATGTTGGTACAATTCGCTTATGCAATATATATTACTAATTTTTACTCTTTTTTTTAGTGCGTGCAGCATCAAAAACTATGAACATACGCAGACAAAAATAATCACTATAAAATCGCCAAAGATTAAGTTTTATGATGTTGGTTATCTTAGAAATAGCGATAAAGCAATAGAGTTGGAGCTTTTTATAGCAGGAAAAAGTATAGAAAAAATAGCCATAAATCATCTCATTTGTGTAAGTGATGGATGCATGAGCAAGAGTGGATTTAACAAAGAGTATCTGAACTCGGCTTACCCTGATGATATATTAAAAAATATACTACTCTCCCATGCGATTTATGGCGGAGCAAATTTAAGCAAAACAAAGAACGGTTTTACTCAAGATATAGAGGATAAAGATGTGGATATTATCTATAGAGTAGAGTCAAACGGAGTCTTTTTTAAAGATAGAAAAAACAGCATAATATTTAATATAAAGGATTTGGATGAGTAAATTTGTAGGCGCACATGTAAGTGCAAGTGGCGGCGTTTTTAACGCAGTAGAAAATGCCGTGGCTATCGGTGCAAAAGCGTTCGCACTCTTTACCAAAAACCAAAGACAGTGGAACGGCAAAGAGCTTGATAATGAGACGATAGATAAGTTCAAAGAGGTGTTAGAAAAAAGCGGGATTTTGCCTCGGCATGTGCTTCCTCATGACTCATATCTTATAAATCTTGGTCACCCTGAAGCGGACAAAAGAGAAAAATCAATGGATGCTTTTTTGGATGAGGTGCAAAGATGCTCTCTTTTAGGATTAGACAGACTTAATTTTCATCCTGGGAGTCATCTTAAGCAGATAAGCGAAGATGAGTGTCTGGCTAAAATCGCAGACGCAATGAACAGAACTCTAGAGAAAACAAGCGGTGTTAGCCTTGTTCTTGAAAATACCGCAGGGCAGGGAAGCAACCTCGGCTGGAGGTTTGAGCATCTGGCACAAATCATAGACAAAGTAGAAGATAAAAGCCGCGTAGGAGTCTGCATCGATACCTGCCATATGTTTAGCGCAGGTTACGATATAAGGACAAGAGAAGCGTACGATAAAACATGGAACGAGTTTGATAAAGTTATCGGTTTTAAGTACCTGATGGGCATGCATATAAACGACTCAAAAGCAAAGTTTGAATCACATGTAGATAGGCATAACTCTCTAGGCAAGGGCGAAATTGGGCTTGATGCGTTTAGGTTTATCATGAACGATGAGAGAATGGATGACATCCCGCTTATCTTAGAGACTATCGACGATAGCATCTGGAAAGAGGAGATAGAGCTTTTATACTCTTTTGTAAATTAAGGGCTATTTGTGTAGAATCTACTCTTTTAATAGAGGTAGGAGATATAAATTGTTGAGAAATATTGTTCTGTTTTTAGTGCTGGGGAGCGCTTTGTTTGCCGGTGGTTATAAAATTCCGGAGACTTCCCTGGGTTCTGTTGCACTCGGTGCCGCAAATGTTGCACATGCAAGTGGTGCTGATGCTGCATACTACAACCCCGCAAATATGATTTTTATGAAAAATCAAGCGGTCATGGAGGCAAACCTAATCTATATCGGACTTAGTGAAGTAAACTATAAAGCGGTGGGTATAGATATAGAGTCAAAGAGAGAGAACTTTTTTATTCCTTCTCTTCACTATGTTTCACAGGAGATTGGCACTGCTCGTTTTGGACTTAGCATAGTCTCTCCTGTAGGACTTTCAAAGAGATGGGATGACGCACCTGCTGTATATAGTGCGCAGGAGTTTACGCTTAAAACCGTTGAGATAAATCCGAGTGTTGCCCTGCCAATAGGTAATAAAGTTTCCGTTGCACTAGGTCTTAGAGCCATCTACTCCAAGGGAGTTGTAAATAGTAGCTCACCAGTTGCATCTCGTGACATGAATGGCGATTCTAGTATAGATTTTGGGTATAATTTGGCACTATCTTACAAACCGACACCTGAGTTTGAGACGGCTTTGACATACCGCTCAAAAGTAGATTTGGAACTAAAGGGCAACGCTGCTTTGTCGTACTCAAGTGAGAGTTCAAATAGCAGTGCCTCGGTAAGCGTTCCTGCGCCGGCAGCGTTGAATCTTGCCGTTGCCTATACATTTTTGAGTGATACAACCATAGAGTTTGTATATGAGAGAAACTATTGGTCTGCATATAAAGAGCTTGATTTTAACTATGGCGCAGGTGTAAACCCTGTGACAGAGGTTGTTTTTGGCACTCCAATTGCAAAAAATTACAAAGATACAAATAGTTATCGTCTAGGCATTACGCAAAAACTAGACAAATTTACGCTTATGGGCGGTGTTGTTATAGACGAATCGCCTGCACCAGAAGCAACGCTCGGATTTGAACTGCCAGATAGCGACTCTATGTCGTTTTCTTTGGGCTCAAGATACTGCATAAACGAGAAGATAAGCATAGGATTAGCCGCTTTATACTCCATAAGGGAAGATAGAACGGTCTTAAACAGCAAGCTAGATGGAGAGTTTTCAAACTCAAACGTATTGATAATCTCTTCAGCACTTGAGTATAAATTTTAAGGAAATATTTGGAAACATTAATAAATTTTTTAGAAGCAAAAGATATAGAAAAAACGCTTATTTATGCGCAGCTAAAATGTAGTAAAACAGAAGCACGGTTGTTGCAGACACTTACAAAAAGATATATTCGCGGCGAAGATGATGCCTTGATACTTGATCTTTTGCAGGAGATACACGGCGAAGAAAAATATGAAGCCATTAAGCATATAGCAGAGGTAAAACTTCTTTTAGAACTCGGCTGGCTGCATCAGCAGAGTTTTACACCTATAAAGATTTCAGAGGTAACTCCGCTAGAGCTTCTAAACAGTGCGGTTGGGCTTTCGCCATCATTTCTTAAGCTGCTTCAAGACGGTGCGCTTGAGAGTGAACTACCCGACATAAAACCCTACTCTGATCATCTTGAGTATCTTCAAGATCAGTTTTTACGCATAGACCTGTACCAAAAGATGAGTGCTATTCGCCAAAACGTACATGAGCACTCTTTGGGGATTGACAGAACGCAGGCTAAGTTAAAAATCCTTGAAAAACGCATAGAGGAGAGAGTTGCACAGACTGTTGGAAAGCTTGTGCTTGATAAGTTTTTCAAGCAAAAAAAGATGGACTCAAAAGAGCAGGTTATTTTTCTAGCACTTCTTCGTGAAGAGTATAGCGCTACGGACGCATCCCTTCGGGAGATGAACACGCTCATAGAACTAATATCGCTTGATGAGTATGAGCGTATAAAAAACCGTTCACTATTGGAGGATGGCTCAAACCTTATAAATGACGGAATCATTGATTATGAGGAGATGCTTAACCCTTTTGGAGGAATTTCACGTGCATTTTATATTGTCGATGATGTTCTTCAAAGCATTATTCATCCGCAAAAAAACAAAAAAGTTCGCCGCATAAAACTAAATACGCTTATAGATGAGCAGGATATTTTTGAGCTTGTAGAACCTGAGACTTCACTTGAGGATGTCGTACTTGCAAACGAGACTCAAACTACGCTCCAAAATCTCATGAGACAGCTTGATAAAGAGGTTGTTGGCAGACTTGTAGAGTGGGGTGTAAAAGATAAAAAAAGCGGTATTGATGCAAGAATTATCTTCTACGGCGCGGCTGGAACCGGTAAAACCATGACGGCATATTCGCTTGCAAAATCTTTAAAGCGTCAGGTTTTAGCATTTGACTGTTCAAAAATTCTCTCCATGTATGTGGGGGAGAGCGAGAAAAACGTTCGCAAGATTTTTGATACTTTTTATGATTTATGTGAAAAAACAAAGTCAGAGCCGATACTTCTGCTCAATGAAGCAGACCAGTTTTTAGGAGCACGCTCAAGCGGCACAAACAGCGGAGCCGACCAGATGCACAACCAGATGCAAAATATCTTTTTGGAGCAGATAGAGAAGTTTAGGGGCGTACTTATCGCTACTACAAACCTCTTAGAAAATATAGACAAAGCATTTTCAAGACGCTTTAACTACAAGATTGAGTTTAAAAAACCAAACAAAGCGCAAAGACTCTCACTTTGGAAAAAGATGCTTCCTGTAAATGCGCCTTACGAGGAGGGCTTTAACGTAGAAGAACTCTCTACTTACTCTCTAACAGGTGGACAGATAAATCTAATTATAAAAAATACGGCATACAGAGTTGCCGTAAGAGAAGAGCCGTTATTCGCTTTAGAGGATTTCGAACAAGAGATCAAAAAAGAGAAAGACGCAAGTTTTGACAGCGAAAAATTGATGGGATTTTTAAATAAATAAGATGAATAAGTTTATGCATCAAGCGGTAAAAGAGGCGCTAAAAGGGGTCCATAGCAACCATGGCGGACCTTTTGGGGCAGTTATTGTAAAAGATGGCAAGATCATCTCAAAAGCTCACAATCAAGTTTTAAAACAAAACGATGCAACTGCTCATGCAGAGATAAATGCTATAAAAAAAGCCTCAAAAAAGCTTAAAACTTTTGATTTAAGCGGATGTGAACTATACGCTACATGTATGCCTTGCCCGATGTGTTTAGGTGCTATAAAATGGGCAAATATAAAAACAGTCTATTATGGAGCAACAAGCGAAGATGCCGATAAGATAGGCTTTAGAGACAAAGAGTTTTACGAAAAAGAGACTTTAGAGCTAAAAAATATCGACAGAGAAGAGTGCTTAAAACCTTTTAAAGCATGGAGCGTAAAAGAGGATAAAATGCTCTACTAAAATAGCAATTTTTGGATTGTTAAATCTTTTTGATTCAGTTATTCTTTTAAAAATCAAAGATTGGAGAGAAAAGATGAGTTTTATATCAAACGCAAGCTTGGAAGTTGCAGATAGAGAAGTTTTTTCAATTATTGAAAAAGAGCTAAAGAGACAAACCAATCACTTAGAGATGATTGCTAGTGAGAACTTTACAAGCCCAGCGGTTATGCAGGCTATGGGAAGTGTTTTTACTAACAAATACGCCGAAGGCTACCCATATAAGAGATACTATAGCGGTTGTGAAGAAGCTGATGCTATTGAGCAGTTGGCGATTGACAGGGTTTGTAAAATCTTTGGTTGTACTTATGCCAATGTTCAGCCCCACTCAGGAAGTCAAGCAAATGCTGCTGTTTACGCGGCACTTCTTCAATCAGGAGATAGAATTTTAGGTATGAATCTCTCTGATGGTGGACATTTAACTCATGGAAGTAAACCATCTTTTTCAGGTAAAAACTACTCGGCATTTTATTATGGTGTAGAGCTTGATGGAAGAATCAACTATGAAAGAGTTTTAGAAATTGCAAAAATCACGCAACCAAAAATCATAGTTTGCGGTGCTAGCGCATACGCAAGAGAGATAGACTTTAAAAAGTTCAAAGAGATAGCCGACGCTGTTGGTGCTATTTTATTTGCCGATATTGCCCACGTTGCAGGTCTTGTTGCGGCGGATGAACATATGAGCCCATTCCCTTATGCCGATGTTGTAACAACTACCACACATAAAACACTAAGGGGTCCAAGAGGCGGTGTGATTATGACAAATGATGAGGAGATTGCTAAAAAAATCAACTCAGCAATTTTCCCCGGAACTCAAGGTGGACCGCTTGTTCACGTTATAGCTGCAAAGGCAGTTGCATTTAAAGAGGTACTAGCTCCATCATGGAGAGAGTACGCAAAACAGGTAAAGGCAAATGCCAAAGTGCTTGAGAGAGTGCTACTTGAGAGAGGATTTGAGCTTGTCTCAGGCGGAACGGATAATCATCTTGTTTTGGTCTCGTTTTTAAATAGACCTTTCTCGGGTAAAGATGCTGATGCCGCATTAGCAGATGCGGGAATTACCGTAAATAAAAACACAGTTCCAGCAGAGAAGAGAACGCCATTTATAACCTCGGGTATCAGGATAGGAAGCCCAGCATTAACGGCAAGAGGCATGAAAGAAAAAGAGTTTGAGTTTATCGCAAATAAAATCTGCGATGTTTTAGACAACATTGAAGATAAGCCTCTTCATGCTAAAATAAACAAAGAGTTAGAAGAGTTAGCCGGGAATTTTGTGATTTACAATCAATCGACTTACTAACTGATGTTACGCACTAAAACGAACGCGTCCGTTTTAGTGGCAGGGACAAATGTCCCTACAACCCCCTGAAGCTACGAAAAACTTTGTTTTTCGAGAATTACAAGGTGTTTATACACTTTTATGAAAAGTGCATAATGTAAGTTACTAAAGGTTTTTTTGAGAGTCTGGAGAAGCGATGCATACTTTTAATAGCAACTATATACAGATAGAAAAAGCAATAAAATATATTGATGAGAACTTCAAAGAGCACCCCTCGATTGATGAGGTTGCTAAAAATATCGGTATGAGCAAATACCACTTTATAAGAGTTTTTAAAGAGTATGTAGGCGTTACTCCTATGCAATTTTTACACAGCGTGACACTAAACTATGCAAAAGAGCATATAAAAGAGTCCAAATCCATACTTGATAGCAGTTTAGATATGGGGCTCTCAAGCTCAAGCAGACTTCATGAACTTTTTGTAAACCTAATCGGCGTAACCCCAAGAGAGTGGAGAGAAAAAGGCAAAGATGTTTTGATAACCTACGGATTTGGAGAAACTCCTTTTGGAGAGGCTTTGATAGGATTTACGGACAAAGGCATCTGTTATTTGGGTTTTATTGATAATAATAAAAATGAGATTTTTAACAGATTTAAAGAGCTTTGGGAAAATGCAAATCTCTGTTTCGATGAAAAAGCCGCAAATGAGTACTTAGAGAATATCTTTATAAAAAATAAAAAATACTCCCTTTTTGTAAAGGGAACAAATCTTCAGATAAATGTTTGGAGGGCCCTTTTAAACCTGCCAAACGGGGTAGTCGCAACCTATCAAGATATAGCAAATTTTGTAGATAAACCAAAAGCAGCCAGAGCGGTAGCCAGTGCCATCGGAAGAAACCACATAGGGTATCTAATCCCCTGCCACAGAGTTATAGCTAAAAGCGGAGCCATGAGCGGTTATAGATGGGGGATTGAGCGTAAAAAAATACTAATTGCTTATGAGTCTTTAAACAAAGAAACTAAAGCTATTTAACGAACTTTAAAAGGAGGCAGTTCCTCCTTTATTTATAATACCTTCCTACACACTCTAAAATATCTACTCTTATAACAGCGGTTGTATTTATCATCTTAAGAGGCATCTCTTTAGCTGCTAGATGAGGTGTGAATTTTTCTATGATTTTAGATAGTGCAATTTTTTTCTCATCAAAATCAGTAACGATTGAAGCCGTGCCGTTAGCGATAATGCTGTTGAATTCTGTATTTACATCACAAGGATTTTCAACACCTTCATGTAGCAATGAGAGCATTTCATCTATCTCAAAACAGACATTTTGGTTAAACACAATGTTGTCAATTTTTTTGCCCTTTGGTAAGCCATGCATATATATTTTATTCTCAAAATATACAAAATGCATAGGTAGTACATAAGGAAAACCATCTTGAGAAAAAGTCCCAAGCCGTCCAACTTCAGCTCGCAAAAACAGCTCCTCTATCTGCTCTTTGCTTAAGAGATGTGTTTTAGTTCTATGTCTCATGTTTGCCCCTTTTAAATATATAATGTAGCGTTATTATAGAGTAGTAATATAAGTGAAGTCAATCCAAAAATTGCTTATAAATGTCTTTATCTCAGATTTTTTATAAATTGTTCTCTTTTAAGATTTGTAAAATTTTATCATCACTGATATTTTCTAGCTCACTTTTAGTATAAATTTCAAGTAGATATATTATGTTTTTGATTTTTTTATAATAAACTACCCTAAAACCGCCTCTTTTACCTGTAGGGATTGAGGAGTTTGCAACCCTTATTTTATAGCAACTATTTCCAAGCTCCACACCATCTATACTGCTTTGTAATTCATCTTGAAGTAATATCAAATCATTTTTAATGAGTTTATACTTCTTGCTTAGTTTTTTAACTGATTTTGCAAATTGTGGTGTAGCAATAATGCTATAGTTCATCTATAAGACTTTGCAAAGTTTGTTGGTTAGCTGAATTATCTTTCATCTCTTTGCAAGAAGTATCTAGATTTTTATAAAACTCTTTTGCTTTTTGTTCACTTATAAACACTTTGATAGACTCTGTAATAATATCACTACGGTTAAGAGTGTACTCTTGTGTAAGTTTATCAATCTCTTCTATTAGGTATCTTGGCAACCTAAGTCCAACTTGCTGTTTTTCTAATTGTGATAATGTGTACATGTTTACATCCTATCTTTTTATATAATATATTATATACTATTTATATAACAGTGTCAAACTTTGCTCATAAAACAGAGTCTAAGAGACAACACTGTTGTAAATCTTTCGTTTTACTGTTTTATATATGAGATTATTTAGATACCATTTAACAGTTAAATAAAATAGAACAAAAAGAAAAACTATATGAGATTAATAATACTGTTTTTATCACTTATTTCACTCTCATTTGCGCAGCCAATTGTAAATATAGACTCAGATAGGTTTAGCATTACAGATTTTGAACTGAGCTATTTTATTGACAATGCGAGTGAACTGAAATTTGAAGATATTAAATCCATCAAATTTGAAAAAGGCAAAAACAAAGACTCTTTGGGCGTTAAAGTCAAAGATGTTTGGATAAAAATAAAACTTTTTAATGCAACTAAAGAACAACAAACTCTTTTTTTACATCAAGACTTAGCGTATAAATATACAAGTATCGAATACTTTGAAGTAGATGCTACTGAAAAGCTTATAAAAAAAGAGACAATTTCTCCATATGGTCCACAAGCTAAAGAGCAACTAAATGGTGCAGATGCTATATTTGAGTTTACTCTTAAGCCAGATGAGTACAAGACAATATATGTACATCAAAAAACTCCCGCCTACCATTTTTACAACTTTTTAATATTTTCCCAGAAAGAATCTGTTAGATATTTAATATATGAAAAAGTAGATGCCGTATTAATCTCTGGGCTTCTTTTGGCTTTGGCCCTATACAATTTACTTATCTTTATCTCTTCAAGGTATAAAGAGTATTTGTACTACTTCTTATATCTTATATCTTCAACTCTGTGGATATTTTATGTCTATGGTTCACTGGCACACTATTTTCAAATATATGGGGATACTCCTGCAAGATTTAGCTTTGGCATAATGTTAGCTCCCGTTTTTTTAGCACTATTTATTCAAACTATTTTTAAAACAAAAGAAAAATATAAATTTGAGCATAAACTATTATCTAGCGTTATAGTTGTTTCACTATCAAATTTTATGTATGGAATCATAGATTTTACTAGCGCCTTAGAGATTTTGTTTTTATCTCTTAGTTATGCTCTTATCATTTTTATGTGGATTGCTATTAGCCTCTACATAAGAGGCGATAAGCTCATAAAAATATTTCTGTTTGCTCATACGTTTTACTTGATTTTTAGTATTTATGCTCTTATGTATTTTATAGGTTTTGCGGATTCTAACTATATATCGTCCCATGGTACAAGCATTGGACTTATTATCGAGGCACTACTACTCTCTTATTTAGTGGCATATAAATTTAAAATGATGGAAGAGGAAAAAGAGGAAGAAAAGCTCAAACAGATAGAGTTAAAACTCTTAGCATCAACTGACCCCATGACTAAGCTATACAATAGAAGATATTTCACTGAGATATCAGAAAAAGTGCTAGATATCTCTAAAAGAGAGAAGAAACACTTATCTATTCTTATGATTGACATTGATAGGTTTAAAAATGTAAACGATACTTATGGGCACCAATTTGGTGATGAAGTGCTGATTAATTTATCGCGACTTCTTCTTGATACTCAAAGAAAAAGTGATATAGTTTGCAGATACGGAGGCGAAGAGTTTGTCATATTACTGCCAAATACTGCACTCGAAGATGCTACCAATTTAGCCGAGAAGTTACGAAAACTAGTAGAATCATTGACTCTCATCTCTCCACTAAATGAAGATTTTAACTTTACAGTAAGTATAGGCGTGGCTCAAATATATGTAGAAAAGGAAGCAGATCTAGAGTTAGCTATAAAAAGAGCCGATGATGCTCTTTATGTTGCAAAAAACAGCGGTAGAAACAGAGTTAGTGCTAAAAGCTAACTTCTACCCTCTTAGTTTTTCTTGAACCGCTTGAAATATCTCTTTAGACTCATCCGAAGCACTCTCACCAACTCTACTAAAGAGTAAAATAGCAATCCACGCAAAGATAAATCCGGGTAAAAGCTCATATAAATCAAATATACCACCCTCTAAATTTTTGTAGATGATAACAGTTAAAGAACCAACTATCATCCCCGCTATTGCTCCTGTTCTTGTTATGTTTTGGTTATAAAGAGATAAGATTATAAGTGGCCCAAAAGCTGCACCAAAACCAGCCCAAGCGTAAGATACAAGCTGCAAGACACTCGAATTTTCATCTGTTGAGATATACCAAGCAACGAGAGCAATAGCAATAACAGTAGCACGACCAACCCAAACAAGCTCTTTGTCACTTGCGTCTTCTCTAAGAATGGCGTGATAAATATCTCTTGTTAAAACAGAAGAGGAGACTAGAAGTTGAGAATCAATTGTGCTCATAATAGCAGCTAATATTGCAGCGAGTAAGAATCCTGCAATCCAAGGGTTAAAAAGTAGCTGAGAGAGAGTTATAAAAATCTTCTCACTATCTTGCAAGTCAACACCATTTGCTATAACATAAACAAAACCAAAAAAACCAACAGCTAAAGAGCCAAGAATTGAGAGCCCCATCCATGTCATTCCTATTGCTTTTGCACGAGGAATTTCACTCTCATCTCTAATGGACATAAAACGCACTAAGATGTGAGGCTGACCAAAATATCCAAGTCCCCAAGCAAGAAGCGAGATGATGCCAACAAGTGAGCTTCCACTTAAGATATCAAGCATCTTTGCATCGTGAAGTGTAATAACTCTTATAGCTTCACTCACTCCGCCGATATCATATAAAACTACCGCAGGTGTGATAACAAGAGCTAACATCATAAGAATACCTTGAAAAAAATCCGTCCAGCTAACAGCGTTGTAACCGCCTAGAAATGTGTATGAGACAATGATAAAACTACCCACTATCAGAGCGGTCGAATACTCTAAATTGAAGGTAGCTTCAAAAAGTTTAGCGCCGCCTACAAGCCCTGAAGAGGTATATAGGGTGTAAAAAACCAAAATAACAATAGCAGTAATAATTCTTAGAGTATTTTTATTATCTTTAAATCTGTTGGAGAAATAATCAGGAATAGTAATAGAGTCATTAAGAAAGTGAGTGTAAACACGAAGAGGTTTTGCAACAAAGTGCCAGTTCAAATATGCCCCTATAAAAAGCCCAACAGCAATCCAACTACCAACTAAACCATCACTATACATCATCCCCGGAAGTCCTAAAAGTAACCATCCGCTCATATCTGATGCACCAGCACTCAGTGCTGTAACTCCTGGCCCTAAACCTCTTCCGCCTAATATATAATCACTCAAATCATCAGTTTTAAAATAAAAATAAAACCCAATACCTAGCATCGCTACCATATAAAGAGAAAATGAAATTAAAAGTGGTGCTTGCATCTACTTATCCTTCTTGTTTTTTAAACTTTTTAGTCCTAAATTTCCATCTTGGGTGTAACTAGGAAGTTATAAGCCATTTTTTTAGATGCACATTTAGTGAACTCTAGAGATGGAAAAAAAGCAGTAAAGATATTACGCTTTTAGTCTATAGTTTAGCACCTTAATAACTAATAATATTGCATAATTTAGTGCAGAAAACAGAGTTAATACTATCTAATTCCAAAATACCATGATGCAATAGAGAAGTAGATTAGCACACCGCTAATGTCTGCTATGGAGGTAATAAGTGGAGCACTTGCTGTTGCTGGGTCAAGGCGAAGTTTTGTAAATATAAATGGCAAAAGTAGCCCTATAAGGCTTCCTGTTAAAACCACTATAACCATAGTTAAACACACTACGATCATAATCTCAGGAGCTCTAAAACTAGCCACAAGTCCAACTGCCAATGCCATCGTGATGCCGAGTAACAATGCTACGCCTATCTCTTTTGCTATGAGTTTGTACCAGTCGGTTAGTTTAACATCTCCAATCGCTAAAGAGCGAATCATTAGCGTCGCCGATTGTGAACCTGCATTTCCTCCACTATCTATAAGAAGCGGTAAAAAGAAAACCAAGGCGACCATGGATTGGATGAGAGTTTCAAAATTAGCAAGTGCTGCACCTGAAAAAATATTCATAAAAACAAGTGCAACAAGCCAACCTATGCGTTTTTTATAAAGGTTAAATACATGCTCTTTGAGTGGGTTGCTAATCGCTTTTGAAAAGAACCAAATTTATGGAAGTCTTCGGTTGATTCCTCTTCTATAACATCCATGATATCATCGATGGAAACTATCCCTACAAGCACGCCATCAGCACTTAAAACAGGAAGTGCGACTCTATCGTAATCTTGAAAGGTTGCGATAGCTTTTTCTTGATCATCCATCGCATTAAGAGCAATAAAACGGTAATCAAGCAACTCTGCGATTTTTTGCGTTGGCGAGGCGAGGATGAGCTCTTTAATGCGTAGATCATCTATGAGTTTTTTCTTCTCATCCACAACATAAATCACATTTAAGGTCTCAGAATCTTTTCCATATTTTCGTATATGTGCAAACGCTTCTTCCACCGTGTTTTGTGGCTTTATCGCAACATATTGAGGTGTCATTAAACGCCCGATACTATCCTCTGGATATTTAAGAAGTTGTATCGCTATAGTTTGCTGTTTTGGAGAAAGAGAGTTGATAAGTTTTTGCGCTATCTCTTGTGGAAGCTCCTCGAAAAATGCGGTTCTATCATCTGGATCCATGTCATTTAGTAAGATGGAGAGCTTATGACTGTTTTTTGCTAGTTTTTTGATAATTTCATGCTGTTTTTCATAAGAAAGAAGAGAGAAAACCTCTTTTGTTTGTGTTTTATTTAAAAGCCTAAAGAGAATTATTTCACTATCATCCTTTCTCTCTTCGATAAGGTTTGCAAGTTTAAAAGAATCGTACTCTGCAAGTAATCGTCTGAGCTTGTACCACTCTTTACTGAGTAGAAGTTCATGAAGAGTTACTTTTAAGTGTTCCATAATGCCTCCCCCTTTAAAAAATAATTGAAGTTTATGATTTTATCCTAAAAACAGAAGTAAGCGCATATTTTGTAGATGATGGTAATTTTGCTTACTATCTGACATAGTAGCAAATGCAAGTCTTTTAAGCGCTCCTTATGAAAGAGTGTTGCAAATTATAGGGTTTGCTATAATTTTCTCTTATTTATGTTTCTAATTTACACATTGCATAGAAAAGCTCAAAAATAGTGTAGTATTTCGTAACACAGACTCCCTCAAATAGCACCTTAATGTTTTATTTAATACTCTTTTTGCTACAATCCAGCCAACTGTTTTTTCTAAAAATATGTGAAAATATTCAAGTCAAACGACTTATGTTTTTATGCGTTTTAAAACAATAACAATAACAAAGGTAGGTTATATGGAGCATATAGTGACTTCAAATCCGTATTTTGGGGTATTTGTACTTTTCCTTTTAACATTCGGTGCATTTATAACGACGACGATTATAGCTCGTATGGCGAGTCGTGCATTAGCTGCTAAAAATAGTGAAAAAATTAAACTCTCAGTCTATGAGTGTGGACCTGAGATTACAAAACAGCCAAATAGAATCTCTCCGCAGTTTTATCTATTTGCACTGCTTTTTTTACTATTTGATGTAGAGATAGTCTTCATGTTCCCATGGGCGGTTGATTTTAAACTACTCGGTTGGTTTGGTTTTGCCGAAATGTTAATGTTTATACTGCTCTTAACAATAGGTTTTATTTATGCATGGAAAAAAGGAGCGCTTGAATGGCACAACATAAAATAAATTATACGCAAAACGGCGGCTTGCCGGTTGCACTTACAAGTATAGATAAAATCGTAAATTGGGGACGTTCAAACTCCATTTGGGCGCTTACATACGGACTTGCATGTTGTGGTATAGAGATGATGGCATCAGGGGCTTCAAGATATGACTTTGATAGATTTGGAACAATCTTTAGAGCATCTCCTCGTCAAGCAGACGTTATGATAGTAGCGGGAACACTTACGAAAAAACATGCAGAGTTTATCAAAAGACTCTACGATCAGATGGCTGAGCCGAAATGGGTTATCTCAATGGGTTCATGCGCAAATACGGGTGGAATGTTTAACACTTACGCTACTGTTCAAGGGGTTGATAGGATTATTCCGGTTGACTTATATCTTCCAGGCTGTGCTCCACGTCCCGAGACGCTTCAGTACGGCGTGATGCTGCTGCAGAAAAAGATTCGTGCCAATAAAGCTTCAAGAGCGCAAACTGATAAAAGGTTGATGTAATGAGAGCTTATAAACCTAAAGATAATGTACAAGCAAAAGCGTACTATACGGATAGATTTTATGTTTCCCCACAAGTGCCCAAAAGTCATGTTGAGAGCGATGAGGTTTTCGCACGTGATTTAGAGGCTATAAAAGCAAAATTTGATGTTCTTGATGCCTATATTCAAGTAGGACAGATGGTTGTTTTTATCAATCCGTCTGATAATTATAAAGTTTTAGAGCTCTTAAGAGATGAGCTTGAGTACACACAACTCTCCGAAATGAGCGCTATCGACTGGCTTGCAGATAGAGGCGGTTTTGAGATTTTTTATCAGATGCTAAGCATGAATAAACGTAAGCGTCTTCGTATAAAGATGTTTATAAATAAAGGCGAAGCTGTAAACAGCGTTGAAAAGCTGTTCCGCTCTGCTGATTGGTCTGAACGTGAGATGTTTGACATGTTTGGCATTGAAGCAAATGGACACCCTTTTATGAAAAGAATCCTTATGCCTTATGATTGGCAAGGTCATCCGCTTTTAAAAACTTATCCTCTTCAAGGCGATGAGTTTGCGGCATGGTATGAAGTTGACAAGATTTACGGAAAAGAAGCGCGCGATATTATCGGACCTGAACTTCGAGATAGCGCAAAAGTGGACCGTTATGATAGCGAGAGATTTGCACGTCTTGGGCATGAAGTGCCAAAAGGGACGAAAATAACGGGCAACGAACCTAAAGTAGTTCAAAACTACCAAGAAGAGGGTGGCGTGTTTATGGTGAAAAAATTTGATAAAAAAGATTCGGTCGTTATAGACGATCCTCAAAGATAGGTAGTAATATGCAAATTAAAAATAGATTAACCCCGTTTTTTGAAAATATCACTTTTGATAGAGAAGATAATGAGATGATCTTAAACTTCGGTCCTCAGCACCCTTCTGCTCATGGGCAGTTGCGTTTAATGTTGCATCTACAGCAAGAGATGATTGTAAAAGCGCATCCGGATATCGGATATCTTCACCGCGGTATGGAGAAGATGGCTGAAAATATGATTTATAACGAGTTTATGCCTACAACAGACCGTATGGACTACATCGCATCATCTTCTAACAACTACGGATTTGCTCTTGCAGTTGAGAAACTAATCGGGCTTGAAGTTCCACGCCGCGCAAAAGTAATCCGTATGATGCTCTTAGAGATTAACCGTTTGATGAGTCATATTTTTTGGCTAGCAACAACTGCACTTGACATCGGTGCGATGACAGTTTTTCTTTTTGCATTTCGTGAGAGAGAGTACCTTATGGACATCATCGAGGGGTATTGTGGAGCTAGACTTACACATGCCGCTATTCGCATAGGCGGAGTTCCGCTTGATATTCAAGATAGTTTTATAGCTCAGCTAAAGAGTTTTCTGGATAAATTGCCTGCTAATATTAAAGACTATGAAGATTTGCTTGACACTAACCGTATTTGGCTTATGAGAATGGAAGAGGTAGGAGCTATCTCAAAAGAGATGGCGCTTTCATGGGGATGTACAGGACCGATGCTAAGAGCTAGCGGGGTTGCTTGGGATATTCGTAAAGAGGAGCCGTATGAGTTATATGACGAAGTAGAGTTTAAGGTCCCTTACTCAGATAAAGGTGATAACTTTGCAAGATATAAAGTCTTTATGCAAGAGATGAGAGAGTCTGCAAAGATTCTATATCAGACAATAGATATGTATAAAGAGTGTGTTAAAAATAACCAAACTGAGCTAATGGCTCATGCTCCTAAATATGTTTCTGCTCCAAAAATTGACATAATGACGCAAAACTACTCTTTGATGCAGCACTTTGTTCTGGTTACTCAAGGTATGAGACCACCTGTTGGAGAAGTTTATGTGGCAACAGAGTCTCCAAAAGGAGAGCTTGGTTTTTACATCAACTCTCAAGGCGGACCATATCCGTATAGACTAAAAGTTCGTGCACCTTCATTTTGGCATGCGGGAGTTTTAACGGACCTCTTGCCGGGACACTATATTCCAGACGTTGTGTCAATAATCGGTACAACAAATATTGTATTTGGAGAGGTAGATCGCTAATGAAAAAATTTATAATTTTTTCTCTCATCGAAGATGAAGCTTTAGTGAGGGGAATTTTCAAAGAATTCACTTCTTTGAAAAAGGAGACGACAATATGAAAAGATATGATTTAAGACACTTAAAAGATAGTTTTGAACCTAGAATGAAAGAGATTTTAGAGGCTCACAAAGCTGGCGAGGTGGCAATATTTTTGTTTGAAATCGGAGACTTTTTACCGATTCAAAGATCAGCAGATTTGGTAAAAGAGTGCGGATACGAGTTGTTAAACTCTTTAAAGTTCAACGAAGTCGACTGGACTATCGTGACAAAAAAATAAGCAGGATCTAAATTTTGAGCAAAGTATATTTTTCTACTTGGAATGGTGAGTTTGTAAATAACATCAACACACCTATAGAGGAGTGGAAAGAATCAGCTTACAACCTACCGGCACAATATGACAGCCACCGCGAATCAAAAGCTTTCATCGGCTGGGACGGCGTAGCACTTTTTGATGAAGATGTAGATGTTATCCGTCTTGCTATGGAGTACGCTGCACAGTATCAAGAGTACTCTGAAGCGTGTGGAAGATGCGCACCGGGGCGATGGGGCGGACGTATCTTATACGACCAGCTTGACAAGATCGCACGCGGCGAAGGTAGCAGGGCTGATTTGGACCATCTAAAAGAGATCGGCAAAAGTA
>Ga0265293_10004494_pt1 | contig 24504 bp, 29 predicted proteins | sample Munlanlewell138R_FD_192505 | JGI IMG/M metagenome (GOLD analysis project Ga0265293, IMG submission 192505) | Leachate microbial communities from a municipal landfill in Southern Ontario, Canada - Leachate well 138R | ecosystem: Engineered > Solid waste > Landfill > Unclassified | place: Canada...
AGTTATAAATATCTGAATAGACATAACAATTATCTAAAGATGTATCAGTATAATTATAACTATTAACATTTGTATTAAAATTTAAAACAGCTTTATCACAGATGTCATCGAACACTTGAAATAAAGAAATAGAGTTGTTTTGATTTTTGTTTGACATTTTGTACCTCTTTTTGCGTCTATTAAAGATCACAAAGTTTTAATTTTTTACATAAGAATCGACCCAAAAGGTGTCAAAATTTCTTATTAATTATTAGTAAAAGTTAGTTTTAGAAAAATAAAAAAGCAGAAAACTTTTTACAGTCTTCTGCTTTTGGGGAAGGTACTTAGGTAGCGAAATTTTGATTTATTTATTATGTAATTTTCTATGTTGATCTGCTGTTAGTTGCTTAAATTCTGAGGCTGCTCTATATATCTTATCATTTATATCATTTGGCATAAAAGTAATCATAGGAATTGAATAAGTTTTTAAATCTATTGAATCAATTTGTCCTATTCCAAATTTATAATGATAAACTATATCACCTGGTCTATTAATTTTACCATCAATTATTACTTTTTCATTTTATATATTAATCATTTCTATTTCTTTTAAATTTATGTTCTCATACAATTTTTTATTTAATAAATATTCAGCTCCTATATCCCGTTTAATTATTAATGTTCCTGTGTTAACTAAAGGTTCTGTATATTCTATTATAACTGGTGGTGTAAAACTATAATTTGTCATATTTGCAAAAGTTGAATTAGCTGAACTCACTTTTTGTATAGTAGTTGCGTTTGATTTTTTTACTCGCGCTAAAGGTAAATATACATTAGGAAATCTTGAATCAAATGTTAAAACAAAAACATTCATAGGTATACCCATAACTTTTTGAATATAAACATAAAAAAGTTTTTCAAGATTTAAAGAATGTTTTAATTGAGTACCAGTCATTAAAATTTAGTAAACCCCATTTCAATTCTATTCCCAACTTTTTCGGCCCATTCAAAATAAACTTCTACATTAAATTTATCATTTATTGCATCCATAATTTCTGCTGAAGTCTCAGATACATCTTGATCATCCAATGCGTTTTTTAAATCTCCAAAATTATATGGATAAGATAATACCCAATAACCCTTTTCTTTTTTAATAAATTTTCCTTTATCTAAAATAGAAGATTCCTTCAATTTCTTAGACTCTTTCATATCACTCTTCAATTCATCTAATACATATTCTTTATCAGTATCAGATAGTAATTTAAACCTATCACATTTCTTTACTTCTGATATAGTATTGTATTTTCCTTTTAGATAACCAACAAGTTCATCTAAGTTGTCTGATTCTTTAAAAACTTTTTTGTATTTTTTTATCATATTTTTAACCATTTATTTAATAAATTATACTTAACTAATAGTTTAGTTAAAATATTTTCATCATACTTATTTTCTTTCTTTATTATTTGCAATCTTGAAATATATTTTTGTTTTCCGAGATTTAGCATAATAGCAACTAAATGTTCCAAGGAAAAAATCTTAATCTTTTTACCACTTATATTTTTATATTCAGCATTATCAAAAGCTTCTTGAGTTAATTTATCCCCTGGAAGTAAAAATTGAATTGGATTTCCTTGAATAAGAATAAATTCTCCTTTTTCTTTAGCATTATAATTAGTTTTTAAAAATTCATAAATATCAGATAAACTAAACAATAAGCCTTTTTGCTTTATATTTATAAAAATATCAATATCTTCTGTAAAATGAGGAGTCGAATAATATAATAAAGCAGTTGCTCCACCTAAACAGTAATCAATAACTAGATTCTCTTTTTTAAGTTCATCTAATATTTCAATAATTTTAGAAAAATTAAAAGATTCATTAAATTTATACTTAGATTTACCAAAGAATAATGATTTCTCTTGTAGTCGAATTAAAGCTTTAAATTTATTTAAAAAAGAAGACTCTAATAATTCTTTTTGATAATTATCTTTAGAATCTTCAATTTTCTCAAAATATTTTTTATATCTTTTTAACATTTAATTATTAGTAAATTCTCTCTTAAAAATTTTAATTTATTCTGCCAAACATTTACTGCAAACTGTCTGTTCTGCATCTCCATATAATGTAACATGCATTCCACATTTACAAACAAAATGTTTATCTTTAACAGTTTTTATAGTTTCCTCAACTATTTCTGGTTCTTCTTCAACTTCCTTTTTCATCATAATATTAAGAAGTGCTGCATCCTTTTCAGTTTTAGTCATATCTTCGGAACTTTCGACTTGTTTCCGAAGACCTTCAATATGTTTTTTTAATTTTTCTCTTTTTGCTTTTAATTCTGGTTTCATATTTTTATTTCCTTTTTAATAATGTATAGCTGATTCTAATTTTTGCCAACCATACTCGTTTTCATTTTTGAGTATCTGTAGTAATTCGATTGCTTTCATTTTAGTATTTCTTGTAAAATTGTGTTTCAATAACCAGTTTTCAATTCCTGTCTGACAAGCCCCTGTTATTTTTTTAAAAATAGCACAAGTTACTAATGTTTCAGAAGTTATCTCAAAAGTCTCTTTTTTGATTTTATTCTGTAATCCTTTTATTGCATGTTTTATTGATTTTTCGCTGTGATATGCATACTTCATATCGGAAGACATTGCAATATACATTGAGGTTTCTACCCAATTTATACTTCTTTCGATTTTTTTTCTTATAATTGATTTTGTTTTCAATAAAATATAATTTTCACATTTATGAAATGATAAAATTTGTGTATTTACGATTCCATCAATTTTCACATAATTTTTGTACTTAAAGTTAAAAGCATCATAATTAAAATAAAAATTAGTTGTAGAGAATTTTTTTGGATGTCTGTAACTCTTAGAATAATAATTCCAATCATAATCTTCAGAAACATCACTTTTGAATCCTGCCGCTTTATACAAAGAACAACCACGATTTGTGTTTACAGCAAAATTTAAACTATCTCTGAAAAGATTATGTTTTAAGTCAGATAGTCTTTCTTTCAGATTTTTTTCTATTTTGGTGCTTTGTTGCTGAATTCGTAATTGTTGCTTATTATAAATTTCTTCAGAAATATTTCTTAAATATTTCTTATATTCCTGAAAATTCATATCAGCTTCTTTATAATTATAAAGAGCATCAGCAGCTTTTGTGATTGTTTTACAAGTATCTAAATAAATTTCTTTTTTCATAAAATTTCTCCTTATTTAAATAATTAAATATAGATACATAGTAGCATATATCTATATTCTGTCAATAACTTTTTTTAAAAAAATTCAAAATTTTTTTGCATTTTTTATATAGACACTTTAATAAAAATGTCTATATTATTTTAACTAAAAAATGAGTCATAAGACATGATTTTAATTCCTTTTTCGGATGCTTTTTTAATTTTTGTGGTGCCACTTTCAGGATTTTCGCAAAGAAGAATTGTTGTATCCTTAGTCACTGAACTTGAAAATTCATACCCCATACCTTCAATATCTTTTTGAATTTCTTTTCTTGGTTTAATCCATTCCCCTGTTACACAAACTTTTCCTTTACTCATAATTTTTTTTCCTTGTGTTTCTTTAACATCTCTTACTTGCATTAAAGTCATTAAGTCAATAAGATCGGCTTTATTTTTTTCTCTATAAGATATTAAGTTTTGTCCTATCTTATATTTTGTATCTGAAAAATTCCAGAAGTCATATTGTGTTTTTATTCCAAGTTTTATAATAGCTTTTTCACCTATTAAATCAATTCCCAGCTTTGCAAGAAATTTATCTATTGTAATGCCTTTACTTTTTTCAAGCTGTTGTTTTAGATTATCAATTTTCTTTTCTCCCATTCCTGGTAAATCAATAACTTGTGAATAATCAAGTCTATACAAATCTTTAATACGCCTTATAAGATCATTTTCATAAAGTAATCTAATAGTTGCTTCTGATATATCATCGAGCTCAAGTTGCTGAACAAAATATGTTATAATTTGAATATTTCGTTCTGGACAATCTTTATTATAACAATGTAAATGAATACCCTTAACTTGAAGAACACTAAAGCATGATGGACATATTTCTAATATTTGTTCTGACTTTTCTTTAGTTGCTTTATAATCTTTTATAAAAGGAATAATTTCGTTTGCTTTTTCAATAAGAATTTCATCTCCTTCGTTTATTTTAAGATTTATAACATTTTCATAATTATGAGCACTTGCATTTTTTATTTCTGACCCACCAATAATAACAGGTTTAAAATATACAACAGGAATTAAATTACCTTGTCGCGATACTTGCCATTTTATTCCTTCAACAATTGTCCATGTAGATTCTGCTGTTGGTTTTAAGGCGATGTTAAAATGATTGTGGTGGCTTACAATATACTTAGAATTTATTTCAGCATGTAAGTTATTGTTGTTAACACATAAAATTAGTCCATCCGTTTCGTACAGCCATTCATTTCTATATTCATTTTTATATTTATTAAAATAATTTTCTATCTCTTCAATTGAATAAAATAGTTGGTAAGGAACTGTTATGAACCCTAAATTGTTTATTAAATTTATTTTCATATCTTCAAATTCTGGTATATTATTTCCTATTATTTGATAACCAATAAACTCAAGATACTTCAAATCCTCAAGTCCAGAATCTTTTCTATTCACAAGCCCCACAGCAAGATTTCGCAAGGGTTTATGTTCTAAATTTTCAAACTTTGTATCTTTTGATAAAAGCAATTCTCCACGAACCTCTATTCTATCAATTAAACCAATTGTTTTTGGAATATCAATATAGTCAGCAATATGAGAAATTATTCTTCCATATTCTCCGTCCCCTCGTGTAGAAAGATATTGTAATTTTCCTTTGTCATATACAATTGAACAAGACAACCCATCAATTTTAGGTTCTCCAATTATTTCAACTTTTTTATCAGTAATTTTATTCAACCAAGATTGTACTTCGTCAATTGTTTTTGCCTTAGCCATTGACAACATTGGATAACGATGCTTAATCTTTTCTCCTTGTGCTTGAATACCAACTGTGGTAAAATAACTATTTGTTGGGTCAATTGCTTTGAGATCATCTTCAAGCTTGTCAAATGCTTCGTCACTTATTTTTGGTTCATTATTGTAATATGCTTCTTTATAATGTAAAAGTTTGTTTACTAATTCTTGTATTTTATTCATTCTACTTCTCCTTTTAAATTAATCCACTAAAATATACCCATCTAAATAAAAATCGTATAACTTACCTTCAAAAAATGATGCATAAACATTATTTCCTAAATGATACGATTCACAAAAATTTTTTTCTTTGTTTTCATTTAATTTTATACCTCTTTCTTTTATCAATAATTCTACTTGCTTTTCTATTATAATTTTTATATCGGTTGGCTTAAAAGTATGAAAAGTTTTTATAGGAAGTAAAGATACGATAATTGCATGATTATTTACATCTTTTAAATTCATAGTATCTTTTCTCCAGTCAATTATTCCTCCTGCCCCAGTGGATATAGAATGCCAACCATAAGTTGCTTCTTTATCATTATATTTTGAAATAATTTTATTCTTTACTTCATCTATCATAAAATAAATTTTATCTTTAGGTAATTTATCTTTATATCTAAGATGATATCTTTCAATTGCATGAGTTGTGTCTATAGTTTTTCTTTGTATAAATTCAGTCATTTTATATTTTTTCATTCTATTTCTCCTTATATAACTTTAACTTACAGGCCAAATATATTCTAAACCTTCTTTCGTATCTGGAAACAAAGGTTTATAAAATTCATAATTTTTTCTAATAAGATTTGAGCGATGCGATTCTATGAAATGAACATCAAGCCATTTCGGAGTTTTGATATTCTCAAATCCAGGATACTTACAAGTGTTACATAATCGTTCATAAGTTTCAGCACACTTTTCATTTTTAAAACCTTTTTTAATCCATTCGTGGAAAATCCATTGCAAATAAAAATATAGCAAAAATTCTTCGTAGCCTTTCCACATTTTAACTGCCGGATGATTACGCCAACCTTTTTTATTGTTGAATTTATCAAGAAGAATAGAAGCTATGGTAAGCCCCTCAACACGCTGTTTTCCAAGACGTTTATTGTCTAAGTTTTCAGCATTCTTCTTCATGTTAAAGTCTGTAATAAAAGTTTGCATACTATGCCCCCTTATTTAAATAATATATAAAATTATTTTTCCTTATAAATTATTTTTAATCCATTTTTTAAAATATTAATCTGCATCTTATTCCATTTATCAGCAGCAGCAGCATAAGAAGCAGCAGCAGCAGCATAAGAAGCATAAGAAGCAGAAGCAGCAGAAGCAGCATTAGCAGCAGCAGCATAAGAAGCAGCAGCAGCAGCATAAGAAGCAGCATTAGCAGCAGCATTAGCAGCAGCAGCAGCATCAACAGCAGAAGCATAAGCAGCAGCAGCTTTTCTATTTTCTTTGTTGTTTTTCTTTAACACTAACTTTGCTGCTTCGATTGCTTGTCTTGGTCTTTTATCATCTGGCCATTTTTTTTCAAAAATATCAATAACTTGTTCAGCTGCAAAAATAGCATATTGTATTTTTTGCTTATGCGTCATTTTTCTTACAATTAGCCAATTAGCATACTGTAAGAGTTCCTTTTTATTTTTATCAATAGTATAATTGATTGCATCTTTTAATTCTGCTGACTTTCCAAATATTTTTTTAAACAATTCTACTCCAGAGTGACAAGCGTTTTCTTTTTTTAAAAAACTTAATGTTACTTTCATTTTTGTTTCTCCTTTATAATTTATAATTTATTTTAAAAAATTTCCTTCATATTTAATATATAAAGGAAATTTCTAAATTTATTAAAATTTACTTAAAAACTTCTATTAGCTGCAAAAGCTGCCATAATCATCCAAAGATTCTGATTTATCTTAAAATCTCTTTCAAGATTTTTTAATGCTTTTGTTCTTCTTTTTCTTTCCTGCCCTTCTTCGTTTTTTCCAATATAAGAAATACCGCCTTTAATAATATTTTCCTGAAGTACATTAAATACTGACCAAAGATCATTTCTTCCATCTTCTAATCTTCTTGGAACAAGTAACGATTTTGGTTCAATTACTGAGTCAGCGCTCCAATGTATTTCTTTTACAACCTGAGCAAATTTTCCTTTTTCAACTTCTGTTAATTCAATTGTTTTATATTCCTTTATTTTATCAGTTAAAATATTAAATTGATGAACAACTTCCCCAGTTAATCTTTCAACATCTTCAAAATTTATATTTATATGCTTTTGAAGCATTTCAGCAAAAGTAGAATCTGCTACAACCAACCCATTAGAACAAGCAAGTCTAAATAATCCAATATTAATATTTAATGCATAAGATCTATCATGGGAATTAATAACTACTATTTCAGGAAAAATATCTCCTACTTGTAAATCCATTGATTTTGGAGCAAATCTTATCAAATGTTTTGCTGAAAATTCTTTTGATTTATTCATTCTTGCAAATACAGGATGCCAACCTACTTTTTTTAAATTTTCCATTATTTTATAAGTTGGAACAAATACATACTTTGATGAAACATTGGAATCTGGTGAAGACGCAAACACGGCTGGTGCAATTGTTCTTAACTCAGATTCTGATAAAATTTTTCTTGAAACTAATGACATAATAATTTCTCCTTTTTTAATATATTTTATAATGCCCTTGAATATGAATAACTGTTTGAATTATAATAATTACTATAATTTTTCCAGTTAACTTTCGTTTCTCTTTTTACAATTGGAATATTTAAAATTATTGGTTTTATATTTTTATCTGCCCATTTATATAAAATACCGGGCTTAGTTTCAACTATCTTTTTATTAAAAATTTTAAGCCCTGAATCCTTAATTCCTTTAAGTAATAATTCTTTTGTACTGGCAAATAATATACCTCCTGTTTCAGCACTTAAATCAATATAACAAGTTGGAGAAGTATTCCTAAAAAAATATAAAGCCCCATATTTTGTATCAATTAAAGCAATTGCAAAAGAAGCATTTTTTAATTGCCCTATTCTTTCAAATCCTTTTTTAACCCCATACTTTTCAATAATTCTTAGTAATATTTCTGAATCACACTCACTTTCAGTTTTAATTTCAGAAACTCTATCTAATACAACTCCATTATGAATTAATACATACCTCATATCTGCTGTATAATGTGGATGGTTATTTCTATTATCTTTGTGTGTACCATGGGTTGCATGTCTTGTATGTCCAATTATAATTTCCGGATTTCTTATTATCTTTTCGTAATTTTTACAATTAGTAAGTTTATTAGAAGACATAGAATCTTTAATTATTTTAATTTTGTCATAGGATAAACAAGCAATACCAGACGCATCATGCCCCCTTTGACTTATTGCTTTAAAAGTATTATTAAATACTTTTTTAGTAAAATAAGTTTCATCTCCGGTTTTATACCAAGCTGATATACCACACATATTATTCTCCTTTTTTAAATGTATTCTTCATCTTCAATTATATCTATTTCATTTAAATTTTTTAAATGAATTAAAAATTCTCTGCAATTTTTTGCAGTAATATCAATTTCATATATTTGAAAAATTCTTTTACGAACTTGTTCTAAATATTTTTTATTTGAAGAAATTTTTGTCCAAGAAATATGTTCTCTTAAATACTTAATAATTTCTTCGGGAGTTCCAGAAATTTCTTTTCCTTGCCATTTTATTTTCATATAACTTCTGCCTCCTTAAAATAATTATAACGATCTTTTATATATGAACGAATTTCTAATAAATTTTCATCTATATATTTTGGAATCCAACCCAAAGTTCTAAAAAAAGAACTTAATGTCATCATATTATCTTGTCTTTTTTCTGCTACCGACTTTTTATTCTTTGCTAATTCAACCATTGACTGAGTTAATAAAATCCAGCTTATTGCTTTTTTTGCTTCAACTGTTCCTTGATGCTGCCTAAATTCAACTGTTCCTCTAACAGCATAGGATTGAAAATTTACTGCCCTATATCTATTACCATATATTAAAGCTCTTTTAATGGCTGTCGCTCCTTTTCTATTACCAATATGATCATTTTTAGGACATTGAGCATATCTATTTTCTCTTCTACTTTTAGAAACTAGAAAATTTATAATGGAGTTATGACTTTTATAAAAGTTGAATAAATTTTTAAAAGCTCCATTATTAAAATCAACTATTTCATGGTGAACATGAAATCCAGTTGATTTATTTACTGAGCAAAATTGAACTAAAATATTACAAACTTGTTCAACTTTCTTTATTCCTTCCCATCCTTTTAATACTGGACTAACTATTTCAAACCCTCCAAATTCGCTATTTATACTACTATCACTTTTTATTGTCCAAATATTAAAATTTTGTCCATCAATATTATGCATATATCCTTCTTCATTAAAAAGGATATTTGCTTCAACTAATTTTTCCTTAATTTGATTTTTAGAGTCCAAAGTTTTATTTATAACTTCGAATTCAACGCCAAATTTTCTTTCTTCATTAAATTTAAAAGGTTTATCTGACATTTAATTTTAACTTTCTCCTTTCTTAATTTATATAATAAATATATTTACAACTTACAAATCTGTCAATTACTTTTTTTGCAAATTGTAAATAATTTTCATTATACTGTTTATATATGTAAACAGTTTTTTACTAATTAAAACAATAATTTACGACTTAAAGTAGCATCATATTTCATTTTTTGATTATTCATTAATTTATATTTTTCCTTTACTATAAAATCTTGATAATTTTTATGTTCAAAACAATAATCAATAACTTTAAAAATATATACTGTTTTACTTGGAAAAATTTGTTCATAAAAACTATAACAATTACTTTGAACTACTCTTTTAACATGATCTAAATAATTTAAATTTGCTAATAAATTATGATATGTTATTTGATGATAAGTGCTTGTTAAAAATCCTTCATTTTTATTTCTTCTTGCTTCCCCATAAAAATCATTATAAGTTAATCCTTTACAAACTGGACAACTACAAGGTAAAGGACTATTTAAATTAACTTCTAATTCTCTATTAAGATTTAAATATTTAATTTTTTCATATGTTGTTGATAAAAAATAACTACCCATTCCTGCTGCTATTGAAGGAGTACTTGAATCATATGTTAAACTTATATTACTATTTTCTTCGTTTAACTTTTTTTGTAAATACTCAATACATATCATTAAATCAACTTTACTCATTCCTAATATATGAATAAGATTTTGTTTATTTTTTATTTTTTCAAATTCTCCATTATGATACATAAAAAAGAAAGATTGAAGAATATAAAAGATATCTATATTAGCAGAACCTAATGCCCAACCACCTGTAAAAGAATAATCTTTACAAAAATCATACCATAAGCAAAGATCTTCATAAGTACGGCCATGAAGCACATTTAAAAATTTTGTAGAACCAGATTGATTTTTCTGAAAATAATCAAAATGTTCTTTTGAAATTTTTATTTTATCATACTTTGACCAAGAAGCTACACTACTATCTTTATCTACATTTATATATAAAGGAATATCAATATTTAAAGCATAATTTGTATTCTTCTCTAACCATTTAAAAATTTCTATAACAAATTTTTCTCTATTAGCAATATCAATAGCACCTGTTGCAATTTGATATCCACCACTATCCCCTAACATAATATTATTTTTAAGATCAACTTTCATTTCCTCGGAAAGTTTCATATTTTTATATTGATGACCTGCTGATACTAATACTGCTGGATATTTAAAAATTGCATCTTCTGTATCCAAGTAAAATCTAAAACTTTTATTTTGATAAGTCTTTTTTTCTTGCCTTAAACATTCGATTGTTGCAACACTAAAAGCTGGAATATAATAACTCTTATCAAAATCTACAGTTGTTTTAAACATTATAAACTCCTATTTCATTTTTTATATTTTTTATTGTACAATGTTTTTCTTTCAATAATTCAATATTTTTTTTCATATAAATTAAATATTGTTTATTATTAATTCTATTTATTATAAAATTTAATAAAGCATATTTATATTTTTTGTAATTTTCCCAATTACTTGTCCATTGTGAAGGATACATAAATAATGGATTATACATTTCAGAATAACTTAATCTATCTGGCACACAAGGGAAAGAATTATAATATAACCCCTCAAAGCACCCTAACCCCCAAGTCTCCTGTAAAGATGCTGAAAAAATCATTTTACTTTTAGCTAATAATAAATGATATTCATTTTTAGTTAATTTTGTTTCTTGACAAAAAATACATTTTATTCCTTCTTTTTTTAAATTAGGTTCTAAATCTTTTAATATATTAGGTTGTTTCTCATTTGATAATCTATGAGGAAATAAAATTAAATTTTCTTTTTGAATATCAAACTTTGGAAGATCTTCAAACTTGTAAGGAAAACCAGTAACAATAACTCTTGCATTGGGGTAATTATTTAATATTAAATTTTTATGAAATTCTGTTGCTACAAAAGATTTATCTAAACATTTAAAAATGGAAGATTCGAAGTCATCAAAATAATTATCTAAATTTAATTGACCAAGTAAGTCATAAGGATCATAGCTTCCAGCATGCCATAAACCATACATTTGAACTTTAGTATTAGATAATGCTGACATATATTTAAGAGCAATAATACCATAATGCCAAGCATCAAGAAATAAAAATTTATCCCATTCTTTTATTTTATTTTCTCTAAATAAATTTGATATTTTTATTATCTGTTCGGATTTCCAAATATTGGTTTGAAATGGATCTAAGAAATTTTTATTATTTGAAAGTTCAGATAAAGTATCTCCAGGAATTTCAACTGAATCTGGAAATTCCTCATTAAACCACTTTTGCCATTGAGCGGTATATCTTGTTTCTAAGGGCTCAAGTGAAACTATATATAGCATATTTCTCCTTTATGCATTATTATAAGATTTCCAAGTATTATATATTGGGTTTGTAAAACATGTTATTCCTAATTTATTTTCTATTTTAACTGTAATATTATTTTCATAGGATAAAAAATTATCTTGTTTATTAGTAAAAATTTTATGATATCTACTATTCACTAAAATATCTAAGGGAATTAAAAAAATATCTTGAATTACTATTTCTAAAGATAAAATATAATTACTATCCTTAAAATATCTAATTACATCAAAATCTTTTATTAAAGATTGATAACCAGCTCCAAAATAAATTTGAGAAATATTTACATCTTTATCTAAAATTTTTTTTATTTTATCAACATTATAATAATCTACAATAAATAAAGTTTTTTCTCCTTTATATTTTCCTTCCACTTCAATATCGACAAAATATTCTTTAGCAGTAATCATTCATACTCCTTATAACTACCATTCTCCTGGTCCTCACTTACTTCAATTCTTATTTCTCTGTTTGGATATTTTTCTTTAATTTTAATGTATAAATCATCACTAATCATTTCGCAAGATTTATAATTAAAATTATTTTCTTTTATAAGAGAATTTATAAATTTTTTAAAAATAAAAAATTCTATATCACGATCGTTATGTTTTACAGAAATCCATACTTTAACAGAAAATAAGTGACGATGCTCATTTCTTAAAAATTTAACTTCTTCGGGAGCATCGGGGTAACAATGAAATCCTTCAAACTGAGTTGTAATCCAAATAAAACTTTTCATTTTAATTACTCCTTAATACATTATTTACCATATTCATAAATTCATCCTTTACACTTTGGTCTTCTTTAAATGCACCAGAAACACAAGAAGTAATCATCTTAGCATTAGTTTGTTTTACTCCTCTAAATGTTGTACAACCATGCTGACCAATAATATAAACCATAACTCCTTTATTTTTTTCACAAATATTATTTATTTCATTATGAATTTGTTTTGTCATATCTTCTTGAATTGTAGGTCGATTTGCTATCCATTCAGCAATTCTTGTATATTTAGATAAACCAATTAATCTACTATTGGGATCTGGATTACTTAGTACTCCTATAAAAATTTTATTTTGAATTGGAACCATATGATGGGCACACAAACTAATTGTTTCACAGTTAGTAAAAATAATTTGATCGTATTGTTCTTGATTTGGAAATGATCTTATATTTGGTTTTTTATTATATCTTCCTTTGCATAATTCAGTTACCATCATTTTAGCTACTCTTAAAGGAGTCCCTCTTGAATTAGGATCATTTTCAATATCTATCCCTAAAGCCACCATAAATTTTCTATATTGTATAGCAGCCAATTTAATCATTTCTATTTTTTGTTCTTTTGTTAAAACTTGATTGTGATTACAATTAAATAACTTTAAATCCATTCAAACATTCTCCTTTTATTATTAATATATAAAATTTTTATTGAAAAGTAAAAAAGAAGTAATAAAAAATATTACTTCTTTTATTAGTATGCTAAATTTATTTTTGAGCTTTTTATCTTCCTGAAGGTTTATGATAATCCTCAATAATTTTTATTGTTCTGTCTGTATCACTTACTTCTATTCCATACATCCTTAAAAAAGATTTATCAATCTGCTGATAAGCTATAAAACAATTCCAATTTAAAACTGTATCGGAAAATTGTTTTGTTTCTTTTATATCTTTTAAGTATTCGTTTAAAGCTCTTCCACTTATTGAAGGTGGTTCCCCTTGAGCTGCTAATACAATACTTAACATATAAAAAAATTTTAAAGAATAAATTAAATCTGTAAAAACCCTAGGTGTATTACTTAACATATTTTATAGCTCCTTTTTTAAATTTTATTTTAATAATATACATATAATAGATTATTATAAAAATCTGTCAATTACTTTTTTTATTAAAAATTAAATATTTATATACCCTCTTTTATTACTAATACTAAACCATCCACCAAATTTATCATTTTTATCTAAATCCTCTAACTTTTCTCCAACTAAAAAAAGTTTATTTTCTTCTGCTTTTACTTTAACTTCTAAAATTCCATCATCTTCTTCAGATAAATTTAAAATTTGTATATTATTAGTAAAATAACTTAAACTAACTTCTTATTTCCATATAACAAAATATGTTGTCTTGAAGAAAATTCATAAGGTAATTTAGCAATTTTCTTTATAATCCATTTACTTTGTTTTGTTATAGTTTTCTTATCAATTCCTTTCGGCATTAAATAAATTCTGATATCTTCTAAATCAAACTTTTCTTTTAACTGTTTTATTGCTTCTAAATCATTAGAAAAAGTATCTTTTTCAGTAACTACTTTTATAATATAATTCATTGGTAAATTTTTTAATCCTTCAATTTCATATGGCTTTTCTGGTGGTAATGCTCCAATCTTAGGACTAAAATTAAATTGAATATCCGATTCCCAAGCATATAATTCAGTTAAATCATAAAATCCAGAAGTTTCTATATCCCATTTCCATTCTGTATCATTTTGATATTCTTGAAAAAATTCAGTTAGAAAAGAAATATATATTCCAGGTTCTCCTCCTGTTAAAAGAATATGATTTGTATTAAATTTCTTTAAATTTTTTTTAATCATTTTATAAAATGATTTTTGATCATATTCAGCATTTTGATCTGACCAACTTTGCTTAGAATCACAATCACTACACCGAAGCGGGCAACCAAATACTCTTAATAAAAGCATTTTTTTATTAGTTGTAACTCCTTCCCCTTGAATAGCTAAATGAGGTTTCTCTGCCAAAATTATTTTATCCAAATCTTTTCTCCTTTAAATTTTATATCCTATAAATTTTCTTTTATTTTCTTCAGCAACTATTTCAGTTGTTCCAGATCCATAAAAAGGATCAATAACTATATCTTCTTCAATACTAAACATTCTAATTAAACGATAAGGTATTTCTTTTGGAAATACCGAAGTTTCCTTAGCTCCTTTTGCACCAGGTATTTGCCACACTTGTTGAAACCATAAATCTCTTTCTTCTTTAGTAAAAATAGATTTATACCTTAACTCATCTTTGGCAGGAAATTTTCTACAATTTCCTTTTCTTAAAATAATTATGTATTCACAATCCTGACTTATGTAAGCATTAGTTGGAAGAAATCCACTACCTAAAAATGCATTTGGTCTATTACTAATTTTTTTCCATAAAATAGGGATTAAGGGAGTAAATCCAATTTCAACACATTTCATTAAACAACGAGCATAGTTAGGAAAACATTGAAAATTATTATTTACTTTTCTTGTTGCATCTCCAATATTTATACAAGCTATTCCACCATCAACTAAAATTCTATAACATTCTTTCCATACTTTATCTAAAATTGAATGTTGATATTCAAAATCAACTTTTTCAAATAATTCATCCCATTTAGCAATCATTGGATAGGGGGGGGAAGTAACTATTAAATGAATTGAAGAATCAGAAATTTCATTCATTGCTTCACTACTATGATTATAAACCAATTCTTTTCTCCTTTATTATAATATATAAAATTATTTTAAAACTTTATTTTATTTTCTAATAATTTTTATTACATCATCAAAATAAACATTACTACAAACTCCTCCTATTTCCCCTTCCCCCGGAATTGGATCAAGTGAATGAACATTAATTATTCCTTCTTCTTTATCAATATCATCAATTATCCAAGTAACTTGTTTTAAAACTTTCAGAGGAACTAATCCTTTTTTATAAGAATATGAAACTTCAGCCGAAGGATCAATTTCAATAATTGATCCTTTTCTAAAATCTGTTAGTTTATAAGTTGATTCTAAAATTTTTTATACTTTTTCATTAATTTATTCTCTCATTTTAATTAAATTTATTTTATTATTAGTATTTTTATTTAAATTAATTCCCACCAAAAATCAATCCACTTATCATCTTCAACTTTTACTCCATAAATTAAATTTTCTTTAATTTGTTTTGTAACTAATACAGCAATATCAAAGTTAAATTTATCTTGAAAACTATAAAAATCTATTATTGATTTTACCGTAGTACCTGTATCATATATATCATCACAAATTAAATAATTTCCTGGCACTGTAACTGCCATAAAATTTTTAATTTTTATATCTTCTTGTTCATTATTTTTATTATAAGATTTTATATCAATACAATAAATAGGAAGATTTAAATGTTTACTAAGAAAATCAGATAAATACAATCCACCATTTAAAGGACAAATAATACCTCGATATACTTTAGATTTATCTATTTGACTTAAAATTTTATTAGATAAATCAATAAATTGAAGAAGATCAATTTGCATATTTATTCCTTTATGCTTCATTTTTATTAAAATTTTATAAAAACTATTAAAAATTTTATTAAAAACTTAATAAAGGGGTTGAAAACATATTCCTTACCTTTATTGGATTAAGCAAAAATCCACTATCAATTATCTGTTTTGCTACAGAATCATCGACTACTTTTCTTAAAATATTCAATGCTCCATTAACATCCGCATTTAATAATTTTCCAACTGAACTTTGAAATAAACCACGTTTAATTCTTTTTCCTAAATATTGATCATGTTTACAAATTTTTTCTAAAGCTAAAGAATCACATTTAGAAGTATAAGATTCTTCAGTTTCAATTACTTTAATTCCAACTAATTCACATTTATATTTTATAAACGATAATAATAAAGAATGTGGAATATTAACAAAGTTTTGATTTGTTTTCTTTCCTAAATTTATGGAGTCTTTCCATGAATTATTTCTTCCAATTACTAAAGTTTGAATTCCATTTTGAATTAAATATTGAATAATTTTTCTACTTATTTTATGTAAATAATCTTTCAAGTAATCATTTCTTTTTTCCTCAATTTCATATAATTGTTTAGTATAATTTTTAATTTTCATTTTATCTTTTATAGAACATAAAAAAGATTTTCTTTTATTGTAATATTGATTATAAGATTTTAAAATTTTTCCATTAAAAATAATAGGATGTGTTTCTGTCGAAACTAATGTTACTAAATTATCTAATCCTAAATCAATAGAAGCAAATTTATTTTTATTTAATTTTGAATTTAAAATTTCTTGATTATAAATAATTTCAATTTCATATCCAAAATTTTTTGGTAATATTCTAACTTGTTGAAATTTTTTAAAATCTTTTTCTTTATACTTAGGAATTTTAATTTGTATTTCTTTTGATAAAATTAAAAAATTATTTTTAATTTGACAATTTTGATTTGTAAAAATCAATAAATTTTCTGAATTCTTTTTTCTAAATTTAGGTGTTTTGGGCATTCCTTTATATTTATTAGTATTTTTCTTCCAATCTTTAATTGATTTAAAATAAGATGTCCAATTTTTATCTAATAATTTTAATATTTGTTGGGATGTTTGAACTTTTAAATTATAATAATTTATTTCGCCATCTAAATTAGGTGTTTCTTGCATAATAGAGTTTAATTCATAATATTTAATCCATTTATGATTTTTTTCTAATTCATTTAAAATTATATAATTTGCTTGGTTGTATAGATTATTAGAAGCAATACAAAGTTCTTTTAATTTATTATTTTTTTGAATTTTAAATTTATAAACTAATTTCATTTTTCTTCTTCTATTAAAAAACTATTTTTACCCTTTCTTTTTGAATACATTTTCATTGCAAAAGAATGAATTAGTGTAATTATTTCTTCGAATATTTCTTCTGAATCCATTTTAGTATTTCCAACTTCAGAAATTACTTCTATCTCTGTTCCAAATTTTTTAAATAAATTTACAAATAAAGAAAACCCAACACGGCTCAATCTATCTTTATATGTAATAATAACTTTTTCAACTTTATTATCTATTATTTCTTCTAATAATTTAAAAAATTCTTTTCTATTATCATAATTTATACCAGAAGAAATATCTTTATAAATACAATCTATCTTATATCCTTTAGAAAAACAATATTGTTTTAAAAATTCTATTTGATTTTCTAAATCTTTTTTTTGATTCGAAGTAGAAACTCTTGCATAAATAATAATTTTTCTATTAATATTTTTATTTAAAAATTTTTGAATTGACTCATAAGAATAATCATATAAACCATTTTTTAATTTTTTACCTTCTACCCAACCTAAAGATAAATATTTAGATAAAGTTGGCCTTGTAATTTGTAATAAATTTAAAACTTCTTTTGATTTCATATTTTCCTCTTTTTATTAGTAAATTACTATTAAAAAGATATAAATTTTTATTTCATTTTAATAAAATTTTTAATACTTTTTAACAAATTTTAATATATTTCATCTAATATAAGTTGCTACATTATTATTTGTTTCTTCAACATCTACCTGATAACAAAAAGGAATTTGATTACATAACCACTTTGCTAAATTTTCAGCAGTTGGATTAAAATCAACTATTGTATTAATATTTTTATGGTCTAATTGATTAACAATTCCTTTAATTTTAGTAAAATCTACTATCATTCCATTTTCATCTAAATCTTCTCTTTTACAATAAATTGTAATTTGCCAGTTATGACCATGGCTATTTTCGCATGGACTCTCATAATTAAGATGTAAATTATGTGCGCCAGATACTTCCATCTTCTTTTTTAAGAAATACATTTTTTATTCTCCTTTATTATAATATATAAAATTTTTTTGAAAATTTATTCTAAAAATTTTGAATAAGAACAATCATAAGATCGAAAATTTAAAAATTTATTAGGATCGATTTTTGAAAAAATATGATAATTTTTAGTATCCAATATTTTGATCTGTTACCTCTTCTCCATACCCCCATGTAGTACCTAATTTAAGCTCTCCGACTATCGGAATTGGGTAACTTGTATAATCCGACATTTCGTTTTTAACTATTTCATAAACTTGTTTTACTTCACTTTTATGAATATAAAATAACACGCTATCATGAATCATTCCTATTATTTTAGATTTTAAATTTTGTTCAGTAAATGCTTTATCAATCTTAATCATATTACAATATATAACATAAGCTTCAAAACTTTGAACTTGAGAATTAATTGTAATATTCATTAAATTTCTTAATTCACTTTTTTGAATATCTTGACCTGTATATAACAACTGAGGAAGATGTCTTTTTATTCCATGATAGGAAGTAGTATACCCTTTCTTTACTACTTGTTCCCTTTGATTTTGTATCCAATCTCTCAAACCACTATAAGTATTAAAAAATTCATTTCTAAGAGAAGTAACAACTGTTAATACTTTATCGTTTCCATCATATCCTTCTATTAAATCAAGTTTATTTTCTTCAATATACTGATCCATTTCTTCTTCGGACCAATTTTGTTTAATTGTATCATATATAACATAAGGAGAACTTGAAAATAGTAAAGGAAAATTTATTTGATTTTTTGCTTTAAATCTTGAAGTTGCATAGGGTTCCTGATTCTTTACTTTTAAAAATTCATCTAAAGTCATATTTTTATGGAATATAGATTTTGCTGAAAGACTATGCATGTCACCACCCTTATTTAAAAACACATCTTTCATATTTTTATCATTACTATATATAGCAGCTATTCTTAATTGAAATCCAGATTGATCTGCTTCCCCTATTAAGTAACCTTCTGGACATTTAAATACAGGTCTAAATAATTTACCCTCTTCTCCTTTGTGAGGCATTTGCTGTAAATTGGGCGAATTACATGAACTGCGGACGGTGTCAGCTCTTCCTGGATTATACACAGGATGTATTTTATTATCATTACATAAAAATTTAATTATACCTTTTTGTGTTTTAAAATTTTCTTCGCCCCTTTGACCAAAAAATTCATTATTTTCTTGTTCATTTAATTCTTCCTCATACTCTCCAACAAAAGTATCTTTTAATTTTAATTGGGATCTATATTGTAATAATAAATCAGCTATTTCATATCCTTGTTGTTTCCAAGATTGTAAAGGAGCTTCCCCAACATTATAAAAGTAATGTTCTTCTCCTTTACTATCAATCCAAAATTTCTTTTTACTTCTTCCTTGACTTGGAAAGCCTTGTTCTTCTAATATTCTTGCTAATTGTTCTGAAGACCCTATATTAAATGTTTTTCCTAATTTCTCATAAATAGTAGTTTCAAGTATTTTTATTTTATTGTCAAGTTCACTATTTAATTTATTTACATAATCAAAATCTAATTCCATTCCTTCTATTTCCATTTTTTGAAATACTGGAATCGATCCTATAATAGCTTTTTTATAAGCATTGTATACTTCAGGTTGTAACTTACAAAGTTCTTTTAAATACTCATATACTCTATATGTAACAATAACATCCATTCCTGCATATGAATATAAAATATTTTCTGGTATATCTAAATAATTATTTATTCTAAAATCATTTATATATTTATCAAGTTGTTTATCATATCCTCCTAATCCTATCTGCCATGCTAATGTTTTTAATCCATTAGAAGTTCTAACAGTTGATAAAACATGACTTAATAAAGTAACATCCTCATCAACTCTACAATTTTGTATTCTATCTATCGTTAATGCTTTAGTATCAAACTTTCCATTTGCAGTAAGTTGATATTTCTTTTCAAAATATTTACTTAATAATCTTTTTCTTATTTTATCATATTTTAAAACAATTGCGTTATTACCGTCGTTAGTTATTGATATACAACCTACTTTAAAATCTTTACTAAAATGATTTAAACTACTTGTTTCTATATCCCAAGCAATAGTTTGATCTTGAAGATTACTTTCCAAATATTCATCTGGGTTCTCTATAACTTTTACATCATATTTTTTTATTTCAAATTTACTATAATTTTTTAAATATTTGTAAATAAATTCAAACTGTTTCTTTACAAAAAAATTATTAAAATTATCTTTACCAAGCCATTCAGATAATAATGGTATTGGATAAACTCTTATTTTATTTGTCCAATCTATTCCAGTATAAAAATAAGTAGGATTAAAAAGAAATTCAGAAAAATCTCTCCATGATCCTATATCAGAAGATTTTGTAATAGAATATAAAGCTCTTCCAATTGTAATAATAACTTTATATTGGCCATATTTTTCTTCAGTTATACAATTACATTGTTCATATGTTTTATATACAGGACTTGAAAGTATAGCTCCTTTAGGTCTACATTTTATACCATATACTACTTCATAATCAAATTCATTAAATAATTTTTGTTTTTGAATATTACTTAAAAAATCTTTAGAAAAAGATTCCGATTCTGGCATTTCCAAGATAATTAGTATATCTTTATTTTGGCCTTTTTTAGATAAAAAGCCTACTTCTATCTTTTTCTCACAAGAACCTTTTTTACTAATAGAACAGTTAACACATTTTTGTGGTAATTGAGCTTTCTTTTCAAAAAAATTATTCAACTTCTACTCCTTTAAATACTGAACAAGTTAATTTTACATTCCAGGACTGCTTACATTGTTTTTGACATTTTTTACATAATTCATTATAATCTTGCCACCACCACTTAGTCCATTGTTTATCAGTACAATTATTCATATCAGGTTTTTCTATCATTTTCAATTTTCCTTTATAAATAATATATAAAAAATTATTTCTTTTCTCTTTTTTTATTGTTGTAGTAAGTATAGGAATACATCTTTTGACATGTCTTACAATTGTTTGATAATCCATCCACATGAGCTACGTCCTTGTAAAATTTTTTTACTCTTAACTTCTTACCACATTTTGAACATACTTTTTTCTTAAACATAATTATGTCTCCTTTTAATTTTATTTGCTTAATTAGAACTTCCTATTCCACCCTTTCTTAATATTGTTAAGGGTTTATCATCAACAGTAATACCATATTCACAAAATATTCCCTGGGCAATTCTTTCTCCTTCTTTTATTTCGACTTTCTCACTTCCATAATTGTATAAGGCAATTATGATATTTCCATCATTGTCTTCGTTTTCAAAGTAATCGCTATCGATCAAGCCAATAGTATTTTTCAACATCAAGTTCTTTTTTATTCCTATTGAGCTTCTTGGAATAATTTGTAAAAATTCATCTCCACACATATTTACTTTAACATCTGTTGCAATTATAGCAAATGATTTTGAATTTATAATAAAATTATCAGGAGAATAAAAATCATACCCTGCACTATTTTGTGTTGCTCTTGTGGGTAATTTAATTTCCTTTTTTGGGTATTTGCGAAACTTATCTGATACAACATAAAACTGTCTCATACTATTTTATCCTTATATTAGTAATATATAAAATTTTTTTAAAAATTATTAAACTTTTTTAAATTTCTAACTGCCCAGTTACATAAGTTTTTCTATCATCAAATTCTTTTCGTCTATCCTCTGCCCAAGAAGATACCTTTACAATAAATCCGACGATGCGTGTGAACCTTTCTTTTATTTCTTTTCCACATACAGGACAAGTATTTCCTTTAGTAACACATATATGGTTATCCACACATTGTGAGAAAAAATAATTAATAGCATGATATTGTACTCCTTGCTTTATTGTGTAAGAAATTAATTTTTTCATTTGTGCTACTGAATTTAATTTTTCGCCGAGATTTAAATGTAAAATTGTACCTCCTGAAAAATACTTTTCAAATTCTGCTTGTAATTTTATTCTATTAAATAAAGTAGTATTTTGAATTAATGGTACGAACTGGTTTGAATACAAATAGTATTCATTTTGCTTATGTAATATCTTATCTGTTTCTGCAAATTTTATTGCTGTGCTTTCTCCAGGAATAGCTTCACAATTTATTTTATAATTATATTTTTTAATTTTTTCATCTATTATTTTCTTAATAGTCTCTAAAATTTTTCTACCAAAATCAATTCCTTCTTGATTTAAAATATTTTTATTTAAAATTTCTATACATTCATAAAAACCTAAAATTCCAATAGTGGAATACTGTGACTCTAATTTCATAAACTTATAAGTATATAATGGTAATTGATTTTTTTCAATCATTCCTTTTATAAGTTCTCTTCTTGCATTATTTATTTTAATTGTATCAACTACACGTTCTTCCAAACATTTAAAAAAAGCGTCTTCATTGTTTTTATATTCATAAGAAATTCTTGGTAGGTTAATGGTAGTAACTCCAAATGAACCTACTTTTAAAGATGATCCACCAATTAAATTTATATTTTCTTCTTTTACAGCTTGCAAGATATCTTCTATGTTGTTAATTAATCTGCAACAACTTGAAAGTGAAGTTAAATAATGAGAAGCAAAAATATTTATATTAGCAAAATGAATATTTTTCTCACATATAAAATCAAAAAATTCTCTATCTTCAACTTCATTATTATCATCTATTTTAAATTGTGCTGTTAATACTGGGAATGTAAAAATTTGTTCTTTATTAAATTCTATAAAATATTCTAAAAATCTTTTTTGAATAAACATAACAAAATCAATATCAATTTCACTATCATCAAAATAATATAATTTTTTTACTTCTTTTAAATAAATAGAATCAAATAAAGTTATATTTGTAAATATTGATTGTGATTGTCTGACGGGTTGATTTAAAGTAAAAATAAATTGTTGAAATTCTTGTTTTAAATATTTTTCAAATAATTCTGGATTCTCTTTATAATTTGGAGTATAATAATCTTTGTTTAAAGAATCTTTTTGTAATAGATGTGAATATACTATTAATACATCTCCAATGCTTGTAGCACCAAGTAATTGATTTGCGGCGAACATACACATCTGGATAGTTTGCTGCAATAAAGCCCCAGCATGTTTAGGGGGAGCAGATTTTGGTGTATCAATAAATGGTAATCCATATTGAATTAAATCATAGGTAGAAAAATTATAACAATATGGTAAGTATGAATTATAACTATCTTGCATGTTTAATGCTTTATTAAATTCTAATTCCACCAATCTATTTGCTTCTATTGTTCCATAAAGTTTTTTTAACATTTCCCATAAAAGAAATAAAGAATTTAATTTTGAGTGCCCTTTAAATCTTTCAGTATGATAAGTTGCTACATGATTTGATTGAACATTAGCATTTTGATCCATTGTAGAATCTGCTGTATGTTTCTTTTTAAAATAATTTTTTGAATATTTTGTTATATCAAGATAATCATCTGATATTCCGTTTATTTGAAAAAATTCTTTTGAATATTTATCTTTTAAATTTAATAATAATTCTTCAAACCCATCTGAATATGAAAATTTAATGAACATTCTTCCTCTATCACTTTTAAAAAAAATTTAATACACCATTTTTACTCAACTGCCTATATTCTGCATCATAGAAATTTTGATTCTTTGATGCTAATTGCATTCTGTAATCATCCTTAAAAGATTCTTGTTTCTTTTTCTCCTCGTATTTGCCACACTTTAAAAATTTAAATCCAGTTATGTTTTGCTCTTTTACATAATCAATTTCATATCCCGTATAAATACATATTGAATATTTATTTCCATTCTCCTCGCAAAACTTTTTTGTAAAATATAAATTATTTTTATGTAAAGGATCGCCCCCACTTAAAACAATTGCTTCAACTTGATCGTTCTTTTGCATGAATTCATTAATGAGTCGAATAGCTGTATTTGTATGTATTTCTAC
>Ga0265293_10004495_pt1 | contig 24501 bp, 17 predicted proteins | sample Munlanlewell138R_FD_192505 | JGI IMG/M metagenome (GOLD analysis project Ga0265293, IMG submission 192505) | Leachate microbial communities from a municipal landfill in Southern Ontario, Canada - Leachate well 138R | ecosystem: Engineered > Solid waste > Landfill > Unclassified | place: Canada...
TGACTTTTTCACTTGAGGAGATTGATGTTACACAGAAAGACGTTAAAAAAACAACTTAAATCACTTTGGGATCCTTCGGGGGCTTAAAAGTACCCGATACTACTTGACACAGTCTGAAGCCGTAGCCTCCTTGCAGTAGGGAGGCTTTTTGTGTAGTTTCAATATTGTCTTTTCAGGGGGATGAGAACATTTTGTCAACAAAAGCAGGAAATATAATAAACGAGTCAAAGTTTAGTATGGCTACCATGGTAGTTTGCGGAGCATAGCAAAGAGGAGTGACACGATGGGTAAACCTTTGTATCAAAACAGTAATGCACCTATTCAAGCTAGAGTAGAAGATCTCTTAGGGCGCATGACCCTAGAAGAAAAGGTGGCACAACTAAGCGGCATGGGACCAGAAAGGCTCTTAGATGCCAAGGGGAACCTGATGGAAGCACAGGCCGAAAGGCTCTTAAAGAATGGTATTGGACAGATTACTCGAATCGCCGGAGCCAGCGGTAAAGACCCTGAGGTAGCGGCGAGGGCAAGTAATCAGGTACAGAAGTTCTTGCTGGAAAATACACGACTTGGTATTCCAGCTATGCTGCACGAGGAGTGCTTAAGTGGATTGATGGCCAAAGGGGGTACCACCTATCCCCAATCCATCGGTATGGCAAGTACCTTTGATCCAGACCTTATGGAAGAAATCACCACAGAGATCCGCAAGCAGATTCGTGCTGTAGGCGGTCATTTGGCCTTGTCTCCTGTTCTTGATATCGCCCGGGATTATCGCTGGGGACGTGTTGAAGAGACCTTTGGCGAGGATCCCTATCTCGTCGCCGCCATGGCAGTGGCCTATGTTAAGGGATTACAGGGTGGCGATTTGCGAGAAGGGGTGATCGCCACGTTGAAGCATTTCCTCGGCCATGGATTCCCAGAGGGAGGCCTAAATCATGCTCCGGTAAATGTTTCAGAACGTGAGCTGCGTGAGATGGCCCTGTTCCCCTATGAAGCAGCTATCCGGGAGGGACGGGCAGGCTCAGTGATGAACGCCTACCATTCCATTGACGGATTGCCCTGCGGAGGTTCGGTAGAAATACTGACCGATCTCTTGAGGGGTGAACTTGGTTTTGACGGCATTGTAGTGTCCGACTATTACAGTATTGGTATGCTACACCGGGAGCATCGGGTCGCTGAAAGCCTGCAAATGGCTGGCGTCATTGCCCTTGAAGCTGGTCTCGACATTGAACTACCTGAAACAGAGTGCTATGGAGAAAGACTAGTAGATGCAGTCCAGCAAGGCCTAATTTCGGAAGCTACAGTTGATCTAGCAGTTCGTAGGCATTTGCGGGCTAAGTTTGAAGTAGGTGTCTTTGATCATCCTTTCGTGGACACCACAAATACGATGTCTGTGTTTGAGACACCGCATCAGCGGGGACTAGCACGCTTGGCAGCCTGCAAGAGCATGGTACTGTTGAAGAACGAAGGGAACCTACTACCCCTACCCAAGAGCGGAAAATCATTGGCCATTATTGGTCCTAGTGCCGACAGCACACGAAATGTCCTAGGCGACTATGCCTACAGTGCCCATGTCAACAGCCCTGAAGATGCAGTTCCTGTAGTGAGTGTTCTCGAGGGTATCAAGGCCAAGGTTGGTCCTGGTGTGACCATCCGTTATGCTGAAGGCTGCGACATCATGAGTGACAATAGAGATGGCTTTGCTGAAGCAATTAAGGCTGCGGAAGAATCCGATTACGCAATTGTTGTCATTGGCGGAAAATCGGGACTCTCTGGATTGGTCAATGCCGAAGAAGGTATATCCGAGGTGGACTTTACCAAGCAAGGCACCGTTACAGAGCCAGATGGAGAGAGCCACGACCGTACAGATCTAACTCTAACAGGCGTGCAGCAAGAACTAGTGGAAGCCATCAAGGCTACCAAGACCCCGACCATTGTCGTCCTAATTAACGGACGTCCCTTAGCTGTGGAATGGATTGCCAATGAGATCCCAGCCATTATTGAAGCTTGGCTACCAGGATCGGAAGCCGGTAATGCCGTTGCTGACGTTTTGTTCGGTGACTACAATCCAGGTGGTAAACTACCTGTGTCCATTCCTAAGAGTGTCGGTCAACTCCCAGTTCACTACAATAGGACCCACATGTCCACGAACCGCAAGTACATTTTTGATGATAACAAACCCCTTTATCCCTTTGGATTTGGGTTAAGCTATACAACCTTCGCTTATGAGAATCTCTCCGTATCTCCGCGAGAAGTAGGGGGAGCTGGCCAGATCGAGGTCACCTTTACGCTCACCAACACCGGTCCTTTCGCTGGTGACGAAGTTGTACAGCTCTATATTTCGGATCTCTATGCTTCCCTGGCCAGGCCAGTGAAAGAACTTAAGGGGTTCAAGCGAGTTCACCTGCAACCAGGTGAGACCAAGAGGGTGACGTTCAAGTTGTCAACCGATCAACTCGCCTTCTATGATAGGAATCTTAATTTGGCAGTCGAGCCAGGTGAATTCCAGATTATGGTAGGTAGTTCGTCGGAAGATATCCGCCTTACAGACACGATCGAGGTAAAAGGAAGCGCCAAGGTAATTCCCCATGCTCGAACGTATTTTGCCAGCTGTAAGCTTGCCTAACGCAGATTAACAATCCCATACGAATGAAAAAGACATGTTTTTGTTAAAAACATGTCTTTTTTGAGGAGGAAAACAGTAGTTTGTGTTTAATTATTACATTTATGGAAAACGGTTTCCATGAGCCGTTCCTACGTGCTGAAGCGGGGTTTTTCCAAGCCTGGATGGAAACCCATTTCCATGCAATCCATCCTCTGTAAAGGAGAATTGCTATGAACCAACAGCTCCCATCACTGATGGATACATATCGGGATCACTTTTCTATAGGTGCAGCCATTTCCACCAGGACTATGGACGTCTATAGCGACCTGATCCTTAAGCAATTTGACAGTCTAACGGCTGAAAACGAGATGAAGTTTGCCGAATTACAACCCGAACCTAGTCATTATGATTTTAGCAAAGCGGATACGATTATGGGCTTTGCCAGGGAAAATGGCAAAAAGGTGCGGGGCCACACCTTGGTTTGGCATAACCAGACGACAAACTGGGTTTTCACGAATGCCGAGGGAGAACTGGTGACCAGAGAAGAGCTCTTGGAACGGATGCAGTCTCATATTGAAACGGTTGTGGGCAGATACAGGGGACAAATCTACGCTTGGGATGTTGTCAATGAAGCCATCGAAGACCACAGTGAGACCTACCTACGTCCATCGAAGTGGCTGCAAATTATTGGACCGGATTTTATTGACAAGGCCTTTGAGTATGCTCATCTTGCAGATCCTGACGCTCTGCTGTTTTACAACGACTATAACGAAACCAATCCAACCAAGCGAAAGAAGATCATTCGGCTCGTTAGGGAGCTTCAAGACAGGGGAGTCCCGATTCACGGTATCGGTCTTCAAGCCCATTGGAATATTTACGGACCATCGCTGGCAGAGATTGAGGAAACTCTTCAGGATTACGCAAGCCTTGGATTGCCTCTCCATATCACCGAACTGGATCTCTCTGTCTTTCGCTTTGAAGATCGGCGTACCGATGTCAAAGAACCCAGTCACGCCATGCTAGAGGCGCAGGCGGAGGCTTATGACGGTATCTTTCAACTCTTCAGGGCGTATCGAGCACATATCGATAATGTCACATTCTGGGGAGTGGCTGATGACTACACCTGGCTTGATGATTTTCCTGTTCGGGGACGAAAAAACTGGCCATTTCTCTTTGATGAACAGCACAAACCTAAAGAATCATTCTTTAGAGTAGTCGACTTCTAAGGGGGAGGGGGTAGGGTAAGCTCATTACAACTTAACGGACAGTGACTTTTGATTTGGAAAATCCAGAAGGAGGGTTTGTACGAATGAAAAGACTCAGTTTAGTTTTGGTGTTAGTCCTCTTGGTCAGTACGGCCACAGCATTCGCTTATGTGTCGGATCGTCATGATTTTGGTGAGATTGACTTTCAAGGTGCTACAGTGTATTACGTCGCCCACTTTAATGCCTTGGCCCGCTTTGAAGAAGGCGGAGAGTTTGCTGGTCGTCTCGAGGAGGCTAAGGAGCTCTTCAACATTGGAGATATCGTACTTGTCCAAGGCGAGTGGGATGGTGTCGGCGAGTTAGCTCTAAACAGATACCTTGCTGGTGACTCCCAATATGATATGTGGCGTCTGCCCCATAACGCGTTTTTCCAACTAGCCAGTCGCGGCGCTATGTTTCCTGTCAGTGATATTCTACCCCCAGAATACTTTGAGCAGCTTTCCCACATTACCCAGTTGAAGAATGAGCGTCTTCCTTATGACGGCAAGTTGCTCCACTTCTCCGTGGGCGCTCCTGATGACTGGGGTCATGCTCCATTCTTAGTTGTCAATCTAGATATGTTTGAACGTGAAAACCTCGGAAATCCCTATGAACTCTATGAGACCGGCCAGTGGAACTGGGAAAACGTGGAGGCGATCGCTCGCAAAGCCACCCGCGATACCACAGGTGACGGTGTCATTGACCAATGGGGATTTGCCTTTATTGACCCGTTTTTCATGATCTTCAGTAATGGCGGAACCATCACACGCCTAGATGATGAAGGCAGGGTCATTTTCTCCCTCGGTGAGCCAGAGGCCTTAGAGGGCTTAAGAAAGCGGAACGAATGGGTCAACGTGGAAGGAATCTCCAACGGAGATTGGCAGATGCGCGAGTTCATCACCGGTCAGACTGCCATGGGCTTCTTCCCATTCTGGCAGATCGATCCGAGCGAGTATGACTTCAACCATGGCGTTCTACCTTTGCCAAAGGGACCTCATGTTGATGACTATGTGTTCGCTCCAGGCGTTGCTGATGCCATTTACCTTCCCAATAACTCAGCCTATCCTCTAGGTATGGTAGCGCTGGATAATTTCCTCTTCCCACTTGATGAGTACTACGAAGTGTTAGAACTAGAAATTTCACATCGGGTCAGGGATTATGAGTCTTACACCATAATGCATACAGCCTTCGAGAACCTCAATGGTGACACAGCCTATTACCATAACTTCCTCGGTAACTGGTGGGAGGCAGAGACCCCCTACGGCGGAATCATTGACGGTATCAACGCGGGTCGTCCTGCGGCAACGGTCGTTGGCGAGTTCCAGCCTGTGGGTCAAGCCATGGTCGACGAGTATCTGAAACAATAGCTCAGTGGACGTTGTCTAGGTAACGAATCTAGGGAAGGCCCAGAGAGGGTAGCTATCACTCTGGGCCTCCCTTTGAGGGGGTTAGAGTTATGCTGTTGGGCAAGGCGAAAAACCGACTTCGTTTTGTGTTAGGTTTGATCTCGGTCCTGCTCATTCTACTATGTGGTGAAGCTTTGAGTGCCGTTGGAATGCCCGTTTCTAACTTCACTGTGCCTTATACTAGTTATACATATGATTATTGGGGAGAAGCGGTACCCGCACCACAAGCATACTTACCGTCTCGCGTGATTACAGGGGCGGATCTTGGTGTAGGAGACCTTAATGCACCGAGTGATCTGGCAGTTAGCCCCAATGGAAACATCTACATCGCCGATGCAGGCAATAACCGCATATTAGTCTTTGACTCGAATTGGGAGCAAATTCGGATTATCGATTCCTTAAGGCAAGGTGGCGAAGGGGATAGCCTGGCTAGACCCCAGGGCCTTTTTGTTACCAGTGACGAGGCCTTGTATGTGGCTGATACAGGGAATGGTCGCATTGTAGAGTTTAATGCCAATGGCGAGCTGGTTCGCATTATTGGTAAGCCTACATCTGATGTCGAAGGCATCTTGCCTAGAGATTTCAACTATCGGCCCCTCAAGGTCGGAGTCGACTTGCATGGCCGCATCTATGTTATTGCTCAAGACCTCCCTGAAGGGCTGATTAGTTTTAGTGAGGATGGACAGTTCCGGGGATTCATTGGCGCGCCCAAGGTAGCACCGAGCTTTGCTGATTATCTCTGGTCTCGTATTGCCACACGTGAACAGCGGGCTAGAATGCAGGTATTCTTGCCTACAGAGTATAGCAATTTCGATCTCGATGAGAATGGATTCATCTATGCCACAACCTTGGATGAAGATGAGGATGCCGACACAGGGGCTAAGCGAGATCGGGTCAAACTGCTCAATGCCAAAGGAGAAGATCTCCTCAGGCGTCTGGGGTTTAACCCCCCTGTAGGCGATGTCCAATATCCTGATCAACACTCCACCGCAACTCGGCGGAGAGCCTCGATGCTCGTTGATATTACTGTACACGAATACGGAGTCTATAGCGTACTGGATAGCAATCGAGGCAGGGTATTTAGCTATGATAGCAATGGTAACCTGCTTTATGTCTTCGGTTATCGGGGAACAGATTATGGTCAAGTGATGCAAGCTGTAGCCCTAGACACGCTGGATGATACGATGCTGATTCTTGATGCGGGGCAGCGTTCGATTACTCTTTATGAGCCAACGGACTACGCTTTGTTAATCTGGGCTGCCTTGGAGGCCTACAACCGCGGGGATTATGCCCTTACAGAAGCTCTTTGGCGCAAGGTTTTGGAGCTTAATGGCAATTACGATCTAGCCTATACAGGAATTGGTCGTAGCTTGCTTCGGCGCGAGTTATATGGTGAAGCTATGCACTTCTTCAAACTAGGTAATAACCGAGCGGAGTATTCGGATGCGTTTAGTCTTTATCGACGGGGCGTCATCTATGAGAAATTCACCTCCGCTTTCCTCACAATACTAGCACTTGGCCTTGTCTTTGCTCTCTGCAAAAGACTGTGGGCCAGGCGCAGGGCCTCGGCTGCCGAGGAGACTGCTACGACAGAAAGCCTCAGCCAGACCATGCCAAAGGGACGCATAGGGTCCTATGTAAGCCAGACCTATGCCAGCTTTAAGTATGCGTTCTACTGCATCTTCCACCCCGCAGAAGGTTTCTACCAGCTTAAATACGGAGGTCGGGGTACTGTTTCTGCGGCCACCATCATCTTGGCCTTAGTGGTGGGTGCCGTTGTGTTCTCCCGGCAATATACGGGCTTTATCTTCAATCCTGTGGATTTGACGAGACTCAGTCTGCCACTGGAAATGGGGAGCGTCGTCGTGCCATTTTTGCTCTGGTCCGGTGTTAACTGGGCTTTGACCACCCTCATGGAAGGAAAGGGGACGTTCAAAGATATCTATATCGCGACTGCCTTTGCGTTACTGCCGCTGGTCTTGTTCACAGTTCCCTTGACCATCCTCAGTAACTATATTACGGCTGAAGAAGGCACCTTTTATTACTTCTTTATGGTGGTAGGTGTTCTTTGGTCAACCGCCTTGGTTGTCTTTGGAGCAGTGATGACCACCCACGAATACCGCTTTGGAAAAACGATTTGGACTTGCATCTTTACCATTGCGGGCATGGCCTTTTCGATGTTTCTTGGATTCCTCTTTATCAATCTCTCCGAACAGGTGTATAACTTCGTACATGGGATCATCACCGAGCTCATGTATCGCACCTAACCATCAGCAGGCTAGAAAGGAGCTCGATTCGTGAGAGCTAAAGTCTTGTTATCTTCTTTTCTACTCATCGTCCTTCTCTCATGTGGTGGTATCGTTTCGGCTGATTCTCTAGCTGGATTTAGCCTTGCCGCTGAAAACCAATATCTAGAGCTCTACCTCAATGAAGACAAGGTAGAATTTGCTGTGCGCCAGAAAGCAAGCGGCGAGATTTGGTTTTCTAATCCGGTGGATCGAGACAAAAAGGAGACGGTTGCTGGTGGATCCTCAAAGCAAATGCTTAACTCGCAGCTCATTTTGACCTATTTTGTCTCCAATCAACAAAGGCAAATGGATAGCTACAATGACAGTGTTATTCATGATCAATATGAGATTGTGACAATCCCCAATGGGTTTCGTATTGATTATGATATTGGACGTACTTGGCAAGATGCAGACTACCTTCCCTCAGTCATCTCTGAAGAGAAGTTCAACAATCTTCTAGATAGAATCGAAAATGAGAAAGATCGCCAGTTTCTTCGTAAGCAATATGCCCTCTTTACCCTAGAAGAAGGCTATGTGGATAGCGATACGTTCAGCATCCTCGGCGTGGATCTTCCCTCGCTCCTGGGCGATTATGGTTTGAAAGTCTTAGAGAACTTTCGTGCCAACGATAAACGGCGCCTCTTCCAAGAGTACTTGGTCCTAGTACGTGATGGACAGGGTTATGACAGTCTAGGACAGGTCACCCCTGAAGACATTAGTGGACTCTTGGAGACTCCGACCCTTATGCTTCGCTGGAATGTCATGCAATGGGATAAGGAACGGGCTATGCAAATATGCAAAGACCACGGTTATACGCCGGAGGATGTCACAGAGGATCATCTAATGTATGGGGCTAAGCCACCCTATCCTGACCTACGCAGTTTCCAGGTTTCTGTCGAGTATGTGCTAGATGGACCAACCTTAATCGCTCGCATCTTAGGGGAGAGTATCGTCTATCCAGACAAAGTCTACGACATTGCCTCAGACGATTATGTTAGTTATCCACTGACGCAAATTAGTCTCTTAAGCTACTTTGGCGCCTCTGATGTCGATTCAGAGGGGTACATCCTGGTTCCGGATGGTTCCGGCGCCCTAATCTATACGAATAACGGAAAAACCAATGCCACACCGTATACACGCCCCGTCTACGGCAGGGATTTGTCTGCGTCCCCTGTTGCAGAGTATTCTTCTATGCTCAAAGATCAGATTCATCTTCCTGTCTTCGGGTTAAAAGACGGAGACAAAGCCTTCTTTGCTGTCATTGAGGAAGGAGATGCCATGGCAAGTTTGGCGGCTACCGTTTCGGGGATGCGAGACTCCTTCAACAAGGTGTGGGCGACCTTTAACTATATTCCTCAGGTACGAGTGTATATGGAAGCGGAGGGCGAGTTAATCCATCTTCGCACACTTTCCTTAAACATGTACCAGTCCCGTCCCTATCAGGGAAACATGACAGTTCGCTATCATTTTCTCACCGATGACAAGGCCGATTACGCCTCCATGGCCACGTTGTACCAGGACTACTTGGTGAGGCAACATGGTTTGCAGAGAATTGCCCCCACCGACAACACACCTCTGATTCTTGATACAGTGGGAAGTATTGATGTGGTTAGACCAGTCTTGGGAATACCTTCGAATGTTGTAGTCCCACTGACAACCTTTAGGGAAGCAGAGGATATCTTACAGACTCTACTGGATGCCGGGGTGTCGGATATTGTCGTTCGGTATCTTGGCTGGCTCAAGGGGGGCATAAATCACATTTATCCTACCAAGGCGAGGCTAGAAGATAAGGTAGGGCGTCAGGCTGATTTCCGGCAGCTCACTGCCTTTGCATCCCAGCGCGGAATTGAACTATATCCTGATGTAAGCTTTACTGAGATGCGGAGAGACAAAATGCTCGATCGCTATCTTGGTCTGCTTCATGCTCCTCGTTTCTTAAACCGCAAACAAGCACACATTAATGTGCACAACATTGCTTCGTATCAACCTGTTACCGAGGGGCAAGTCCCATTAATCTCGCCACGGCAGCTACCAGGTCTTGTGGAGAGTTTCTTGGCTGATTACGCAGCGCTCAATCTGCCTGCCCTGTCTGCGGGTAGCCTTGGGCATCAGCTCTTTAGTGATTTTCGTGTTGACACGAGGGATCTAGTGGATCGGCAGGAGGCTCGGAGTATTGTTATCAGGCAGGCGCAGCTAATGGCAGAACAGGGAGTCGACCTCATGCTTGAAAGACCGAATTCCTACTTGCTCCCCTATGCCAAGTATGTTGTCAATGCACCCATGTATAGCCATGGTTCTGAGATTGTCGATGTCAGCGTGCCCTTTTATCAAATGGTGATTAGTGGCTACATGGGCTATGGTGGGAGATCGGCCAATTTGGCGGATCAAACCTCCAACCCCTATCTTCTTAAAATGTTAGAAACCGGATCCTTACCCGTTTATACCATTGCAGCTGCACCCACGTCGAAAGTAAAGCACACCAGTTTCGATTACCTCTATTCCATCTCCTTTACTGATGTTAGCAATGATATTCTCTTGCTCTACGAAGCAGTCAATCCCATCTTAGCTCACCTGTGGCATCTGCGAATCGTCGATCACAATTGTTTGAGCCCTAATGTATTTGCCACAGAGTATGAGGATGGAACGATCATTATCGTCAATTACAATCAGGAGTCCGTCTGGGTGGAAGATAGGGAGATTCCAGCCCAAGACTATGTATTGATTACAGAGCAGAAAGGCTGGTGAGCGACATGGCCAAAAAGAAGTTCTATTTGGGGTTTCGTAAGAGGCAAGTGTTTGGTGGCATCTTGTTTACGCTACCCTTCGTCATTGGTTTTGTGCTCTTCTTCTTGCGGCCCTTGGCCCAAGCTGTGCAATTTAGCTTTCACGAGTTGGTGCTAACGAGTGTGAGCTATGAACTTGCGCCTCGGGGCTGGTCCAATTATCTTTATGCTTTTCAGGTGCATCCTGAGTTCACTAGGCTCCTCACAGAAGTATTGCAGGACCTAGCCACGACCACACCTATGATTATTGCCTTTAGCTTCTTTGCGGCCAACATCATTAACCAGGACTTCAAAGGCCGCACTTTGGTACGTGTGCTCTTCTTTCTACCTGTGATTATGGGTGCCGGGGTGATTATGAAACTGGAGATGAATGACTATTCCCGGATTATGCTCCAACATGCCCAGGAGGGCGCGAGGTTTGGCGGTGCGGCCCTGCGCAACATTTTCGAGAATTCCAGTATTCCCGAGGGCATGATGGACTATGTCGTAGGGGCCGCCGAAAGCTTACCCATGGTGATCCGTTCTTCGGGCGTGCAGATTCTTATTTTCCTGGCTGGTTTGCAGTCCATTCCTAGAGATGTCTATGAAGCAGCGAGTGTAGAAGGTGCAACAGCCTGGGAACGCTTTTGGCTCATTACCTTTCCCATGCTTACTCCCCTGATTCTCACGAACATCATTTACACAATTATCGATAGTTTTACCGTCATGAATAACGAGCTCGTCCTGTTGATTCGCGAAACGATGTTACGGGGCGCCGGCTATGGGGTTAGTATGGCTATGGCCATGATCTACTTTGTAGCTATTGCCATTGTGCTGGCCATTGTTTTTGCGGTTCTATCAAAAAGAGTTTACTACCATGTCTAACAAGGGAGGTGTGAACGGTGACACTCGCTACCAAACACAAACTTAAAGGCTATTTTGTGAGTTTCTTGCGCACGGTGATGTTAATTGGGATCTGTTATGTGATCATTCTACCCCTTATACACCGTCTTTCGACAGCCTTGATGCCCATTGAGGACTTGTATGATCAGTCTGTACGCTGGATTCCCCGCAGTCCAACGCTGGAGAACTTCCGTCTAGTGTGGGAACACATGGGGTATGTGGATGCATTCGGAAACTCGTTCAAACTAGCCACGATTAGTAGTGTCTTGCAGGTGGGGGCATGCACGATGGTGGGTTACGGACTAGCCCGTTTTAAGTTTCCCGGAAGCAAGATCATATTTGCCATGGCTATTTTGACCTTGATGGTTCCGCCCCAACTGATCATGGTTCCCATGTATCTGAACTTTAGGTTCTTTGATGTCTTTGGCCTCCTTGGGGACAAAGCGCTGAACTTAATTGGAACCTATTGGCCCTTTGCGCTTATGAGCTTGACTGGAACGGGATTTCGCAACGGTTTGTATATTTTCATTATGCGGCAGTTTTTCCGGGGATTGCCCCGAGAACTTGAAGAGGCCGCCTATATCGATGGTGCTGGATTGCTGACCACGTTTTTCGGAGTCATGTTACCTGGTAGTATCCCAGGCTTGGTTGTTACCTTCTTATTCTCCTTCGTCTGGCAATGGAATGATTACCTTTATGTGACCAATTTCATGGCAGGCAAGAACTTCTTGCCCCAGGCTCTGGAGGGTGCGGCAACAAAGGTGCAGCTTGCGATAGATGAGGCTAGTGCTTTAGCTTCGACGAGTGGTTTCTTGGATGATCACTTCTATTCCTTGATTAATAATGCAGGAATGATCCTGGTAATCTTGCCTCTCTTGCTCCTCTATGTCTTCTTACAGCGCTACTTTGTGGAGAGCATTGAGAGAACGGGGATCATTGGCTGAGTGGGGGGATGAACGATGTTACAACAAGGTAGGAAGAGAACTTGTAGCTTGGTCTGGACGTTACTACTCCTTCTATTACTATTTCCCGGAGGCCAGGTGGCAGCAGAGGTGCCTTCTTTACGGGAGGCCTATGCGGATGATTTCCTCATCGGTTTTGCTGCACGGGCTGCCTATTATCTCGATGATGCCATTAACAAGCGACATTTTAATGCTGTGACGGCAGAAAACGCGATGAAGTGGGAATCTCTACAGCCTTCACCAGGGCAGTTCAACTTTAGCGCTGCGGATGCTCTGGTTCGTTATGCCGAAGAGAACGATATGGCTGTCATTGGTCATACTCTAGTTTGGCATTCTCAGACACCGGATTGGGTGTTCTATGATGCAGAGAACAACGAACTCTCCAGGGAAGCGTTGATTGAAAGAATGCGAGAGCACATTCATACTGTAGTGGGGCGTTACAAGGGGCGAATTCACAGTTGGGATGTTGTGAATGAAGCGGTGGAATTCGACGCAAGGACGCAAACCTGGGGACTTCGAGACAGTAAGTGGCTCCAAATCATTGGCGATGACTTTATTGAACTTGCCTTCCGCTTTGCCCATGAAGCGGATCCCGAGGCGCGCCTGATCTATAACGATTATAGCGCGACGGACCCTGGTAAGCGCGAGGCGATCTACGCGATGGCACAAGACCTCTTGGCCAAAGGAGTACCCATTCACGGAATCGGCATGCAAGGGCACTGGGATCTAACCTATCCCCCAGTGAGCCAAGTGCGTACTGCCATCGAGCTTTATGCTTCCCTTGGCCTAAGCGTCAGTGTTACAGAAATGGACGTGAGCATTTATAGTTGGAACGACCGGGCGAATCGTTATCCAAACGAGTTGCCTGAGGCCGTGGCCATCCAGCAGGCTCAGGTATATGCTGACTATTTCAAGCTTTTTCGGGAGTATAGGGATGTCATTGAGCGGGTTACCTTTTGGGGCGTAAAGGACAATCATAGCTGGAAGAACGACTTTCCAGTACGGGGTCGAAGAGATTATCCCTTGTTGTTCGATGCTCAAGGTCAGCCTAAGAGGGCCTTTTGGGCCGTGCTCGAACCAAGTAATGTCGAGGGCCTCCCCCCTATGGAGCCCGAGGAAACAAAAGCAGAGAATCTACTGTTTAAAAGGGACGTTGTCGCTAGCCATGTTCCAGAACGGGCGGGACGGGCGGTGGATGGATCGGAACTGACCAGTTGGAGTGTAAACGAACCTCCACCCTATTGGCTCATGGTCGATCTTGGCTCAATATTTTGGCTCGAACGCTGGGTTGTGAAGCACGAAGGTGTTGGTCCCTTGGCTTCCTTCGGACCTGGGGGTGGCCAGTTCAACACGGCAGCCTACGCCCTGCAAGTTAGTTCGGATGGTGAGATCTGGGAAGATGTCGATCATGTAGTAAACAACAAAGAAAGCATTACAGATCGCTCCTTTGCACCGGTAAAAGCCCGTTATGTACGTTTGTACATTACTGAGCCCAATTCAGTGGAAGGGAACAACCATCTGAAGATCCATGACTTTGAAGTTTGGGGAAGAGAGTATGACGATCTCGGTTTGGTTCCTGAACCCTATATTCGGCGGGAATCGTACCAGAATTATCTCCAAAGATACAGTGGGGCTCCAAGTCCTGAACTGGACATTGTGATCCCGGCCACAGCCTTTACCCGTACGAACATGGATGTTCAAGTGCTTCAAGACCTCCCTGATCATGAAGGGGAGGCCCTGTGGACTGACGAGCAAGGTTATGTGGAATGGACTGTAAACGTACCGCAGGCGGGTCTTTACAGTATTGAATTAGAATACTATCCTGCGCCTGGACGTGGTACGGCTATCGAGCGGGAGATTATGCTTAACGGTGAAAGACTCTTCTCTGGCGCAGAGCTCCTCACCTTTCACCGCGTTTTCGGTGATGCCACGCCATTCCTGCAAGATCTAGCAGGCAACGAAATTCGCCCTCGACAGGTGGAGAAGCCCATGTGGAGACGGGCTTTTCTCTCTGATTCCCTTGGTTACATCATGCAGCCCTATCAGTTTTATTTTACAGAAGGGGAAAACAAACTACAATTGGTGTCTACCTCGGAGCCAATGATCCTCAGTCAGCTACGCATTACCCAGGCGCCAAGGCTCAAACCCTATGCTGAAGCCCAAAAGGAGCATGAGAGCTTAGGTCTCCAGGTAACTAGTGGACACTTCATTACCGTTCAAGGGGAGGACGCAATCTATCGCTCGAGCCCGTCGTTATTTGCCGTATTTGATCAAGGGGATCCTACTACACAACCCTATCATCCGGCCGAGATCCGGCTTAATTCTATCGGGGGCCACCGCTGGCAGGTTTTGGGTGATTGGATTGCCTGGGAAGTAGAAATTCCAGAGGATGGGCTCTATGAGATTGCCATTAAAGGCAAGCAAAATATGAGTCGGGGGATTTTTAGTAATCGAAAGCTCCTTATTGATGGGGAGGTTCCTTACGCGGAACTTGAAGCAATCAGATTTAACCACACGAACCGGTACCAACTGAAGCACTTGGGTTTGGATGATCAGGAAGAACCGTTCTTATTCTATTTTACCAAAGGAACCCATGAGATTCGGATGGAAGCGGTTTTAGGGGATCTGGCTAATTTAGTGCGTCTCAGCGAAGAGACACTATATGAACTCAATACAATTTATCGGAGTATTATCATGATCACCTCCACTACGCCAGATCCCATCCGCAGTTATCAACTGGACCGGCGTGTGCCCAACTTACTTGATCGAATTACTGCACAAAGCGAAGTTCTCAAGGGTATGGCTAGAGAGTTTGAAGAGATTACTGGCCAACGGGGAGGACATACCGCGACACTAACGGATCTGGCTCGTATGCTTGATCGGATGGTGTATCGTCCCGATTCCATTCCCAACTTGCTCCAGGAATTTCGTGATGGAATCGGTAGCCTAGGTACTTGGGTTATGAATACCCGTAACCAACCGCTGCAAATTGATTACATGATTGTCGCCTCTCCGGGTGAGAAAATGCCCAGGGTGACGCCAACGTTCTGGCAGGTTCTGCTCCATGAAGTCCGGGCCTTTATATCGTCATTCACCCATGATTACACAGGAGTCTTGGCAGCCTCCGATCAACCTGGTGAAGCCCAACAAGAAGATCCAGATGGTCTAAAGGTTTGGATCGGTCTAGGACGAGATCAGGCCCAGGTGCTCAAGCAAATGATTGAGGACACCTTTACACCCGAGACCGGCATTCGGGTGAATCTGGAGTTAGTGAACGATATGCAAAGGCTCTTGGTTCCCACCACCATTGCCGGTACCCAGCCAGATGTAGCCATTGGGGCAGCTAGTATGGACCTGGCTTTTCGGGGTGCAGTGGTAGATCTTACCCGGTTCGAAGACTTCCCTGAAGTGAGTTCGCGCTTTAAGAAGTCTGCCCTGTTGTCATTTCGGTTTCGAGATCAGGTCTTTGCCTTGCCAGAAATGCAGAGCTTCCCCATGCTATTTTATCGCAAGGATGTCTTGGCCGACCTAGGTTTAGAGGTTCCCCAGACCTGGGATGATGTCTATCGTATCTTGCCAGAGCTGCAAAACCATCATCTCGAGTTCGGACTATGGCCCAGTTACTATACCTTTTTGCAGTTTCTCTACCAAAAGGGTGTGGCCATCTTCTATGAGGACGCAGTTCAAGCAAATCTGGAGGCAGAAGCGGCCATTGCCACCTTTGAAGAGATGACCAATCTCTACACCCAATCAGGCTTGCCCCTACAGTACAACTTCATCAATCGCTTCCGTATGGGCGAGATGCCTCTAGCTATCGCCAACTATGGTGAGTTCAACACGCTGACTGTCTTTGCTCCTGAGCTCCGGGGCGAGTGGGGGATGGTCCCCATTCCAGGGGTTCGCCAAGAAGATGGCACGATCAACCGTACTGTACCTGTAGCCCAAGACTTGCTGGCTGGCCGTAATATGTTGGCTTTGGCCCAGGGAGGAGCAGGTGGCCCGGCGATCATAATTCCCCAAGGAACGACCGGTTCGATCATTATGGCCAAGTCCCAGAAACAGGACGAAGCTTGGGAGTTCCTTAAGTGGTGGACGTCAGCGGATACTCAAGTACGCTTCGGTCGTGAAATGGAGGCGCTCCTAGGAGCAGCAGCGCGTTATGCTACAGCGAATGTCGAGGCCTTGCAGCAATTACCTTGGAAGGTAGAGGAACGGAACAGTCTTAATGAGCAATGGGAATGGGTGGAAGGGATCCCTCCGGTCTTGGGAGGTTATTATATCACGCGTCAGTTCGATTGGTTGTTTAGGGCTGTTGTGCTGCACAATGAACCGGTGCGGGAATCTGTCATCGATTATAGCCGGGAGATTAACCGGGAGATCACCCGTAAACGCGAGGAATTCGGACTTGAAACAGATCTGGAACAATTGGATCCAGAGCTGAAGGAGCTCTATTGGGATATGTACACCCATGTCTACAGACTCGATTGGGATCCTCCTGAGGCTGACAGTCGATTCTTTGACCTCTTGGAGAGATCAGGCATCAGGATGCCGACAGAGGAGGAGATGCAATGAGTTCTGCACTGTCTACAAGCAAAAGGCCCATAAGGCGGACCTCAGTGACTAACCGGATCAATGAAACCTGGAAGGCGATGAAGGCCAATGCTATCTCGTATCTATTTGTGGCCCCTTTCTTACTTGTCTTCTCTGTGTTTGTGATCATTCCCATTTTGTTATCGGTGGTCTTAAGCTTCACGTATTTTAACATGGTACAGCCGCCTACCTGGGTAGGATTTCAGAACTACTTGACCTTGTTTCTCGAGGACGAAGTCTTTCTGATTGCCGTGAAAAATACGTTCTTCTTTGCAGCTATCACGGGGCCTTTGAGCTATATGATGTGTTTTGTCTTCGCCTGGCTGATTAATGAGCTGAGCCCCAAACTGCGTACTGTTCTCACTCTACTTTTCTATGCACCCAGCATCTCGGCCAATGCCTTCCTTATTTGGACGGTGATGTTTAGCGGTGATGCCTATGGGTATGTCAATGGGATTTTGCTCTACTGGGGTATTTTGGACAAACCGATTCTGTGGCTCCAAGATCCGACCTGGATGATGCCCATTGTCATCATGGTCGTCCTTTGGATGAGTCTAGGTGTCAGCTTTTTGACCTTTATTGCCGGGCTCCAGGGTATTGATGTGATGTACTATGAAGCAGGAGCTATTGATGGTGTAGGAAACAGATGGCAGGAGCTCTGGTATATTACCCTTCCCTTGATGAAGAACCATCTCATGTTTGGAGCGATTATCACGATTACCAACTCTTTTGCCGCCGCCGGACAGCTCCAGGCCTTAACGGGTGATACCCCAACAGACTGGGCCACATGGACGATTATGCAGCATCTCAATGACTATGGGTACGTGCGATATGAAATGGGCTATGCTTCAGCCATGGCCGTACTTCTATTCCTTACCATGGTTGGTGTGCAGCGCATCGTACAACGCTTGCTGAGGAAAATCGGATAGGAGGAGTGGAGCAATGAAACTGAGAATAAGTAATCGACGATTAGCGCGATCAGTTGGAGGAGACATATTGGTCTTCATCGTTATTTTTGCCATGGCTGCCTTTATGTCGTTGCCCTTCGTATATACCATAAGTCAGGCTCTCAAACCGCTCAATGAGATATTCCTGTTCCCTCCCCAGTTCTTCCCTCGCCATCCTACGCTGGACAATTTCAGCGATCTGTTCTTACTCATGGCTCAAAGTTGGGTGCCAATTACGCGTTATCTGTTTAATTCATTGCTCATTGTTCTGGGGGGCAGCGCCGGAAACGTGATCTTTGGTTCCCTATGTGCCTATGCTTTGGCAAAACATGACTTTCCTGGGAAGAACCTGATCAACTCTGCCATCTTGCTGTCTTTGATGTTTGCAGGGGCTGTCTTGGTTATACCCCACTACTTAACTATGGCTTACCTAAGCTGGATTGATAGTCTGGCGGCGATCATTATACCTGCCTGGGGAGGAACATTGGGCGTCTTTTTGATGCGTAACTTCATCGAACACATGGTGCACGATTCGCTGATTGAAGCATCTCGAATCGATGGAGCTAGTGAGTTTAAGATTTGGTGGAGGGTTGTCATGCCCATCGTTAAACCTGCGTGGCTTACCTTGATCATCCTCAATTTCCAGACTCTGTGGGGGGACCCAGGGGGGCAATCCACCCTATTTCTCTATCGGGAAGAGCTAAAGCCCCTTCCCTATGCACTGAGCCAAATCATCGGTGGTGGTGTGGGAAGAGCTGGTGTTTCGGCTGCTGTAACAGTTATACTGATGGTGGTGCCCATCACCATTTTTATCATCAACCAATCCCAAATTGTCCAGACCATGGGGACCTCAGGGATTACAGGAGAGTAAGTGAGGGAAAGAAATTGACAACGATTGCTGACATTGCTGCCCGTGCAAAGGTATCAAAATCTACGGTGTCAAAGGTGCTAAACAACTACAAGGGAGTTAGTCACGAAACGCGCGAAAGGGTACACCGTATCGTTACAGAGTGCGGTTACTTTCCAAATACCACGGCCCGTAGCCTAATAACGAATCGCTCAAAACTGATTGGTCTTTTTTTGGCTAGTCAGCTCAATGACCCGTTTTTTCGGGAGGTCATTGACGGTATTGAGAAAACATTGGGGCCCCTGGGCTACGATATCCTGTATCTTTACACCCCTGCGCACTGCTGTGATGGGCAACCTATCGGTTATGTGGAGAAGGTGAAGACACGGACTGTAGACGGTGTGATCTTCTTGGGCTTTGTGAAGGACGAGTTATCGCAGTTCGATCGTATCTTGGAATCAGACATTCCTTCTGTCTTTTTAGACCTTGATTTGGTCGGCCCCTATGCCTCTTATGTGATGTCCGATAACCTGGAGTCGGGTTTTATGGCTGCCGATTACTTGATTAAGCTTGGACATTCAAAGATCGGCTTGCTTGATGGTACACATGTGTCAAAACCCGCTCAAGACCGCTTCGCGGGATTTGGGCTAGCCCTGGCGGACCGTAAGGTCGCTTACAATCCCAACTGGGTTTTCCGCGGAGAGTTTAGCGTCGAAGCGGGATACCAAGGGATGGAGGCCCTACTTGATCTGCCGGATGTACCGACGGCGATAGTGGCCCAAGATAGCATGGCCGTTGGAGCCATGGAGGCCCTAAGGCAACGTGGTAAACGTGTGCCGGAAGATATGTCCATCGTAGGATTCGACGATATGGAATTTAGCCGTTACTGTGGACTCACAACCGTTCGCCAGCATAAGGATCGTATGGGTGAGGCCGCGTCGAAGTTACTCCTGAAAATCATCCGGCAAGAGTCGTTTGCCCCGGTGACGATTGGAACCACCTTTGTGGAGCGGGGGAGTTGTCAAGCGCGGGTTGATGTCAGAAAGACTGGTTCATAGGGGCAGTATTGCAGGGGAAGGTAGCCAACTAGGCCGCCTTCTTTTTTTGTCCCTTTTTCAAAAATAGTATTGACAACGTACCCGACTAGTTATATGGTTAGTTACACAAGTAACGAACCGACTAGGACGGAGGAGGGGATGTTCTTGATCCTAAACTTCGATAGCGAGCAGCCTATCTATATACAATTGGCGGAAGCTATAGAGGATGATGTGTTGAAGGGTATTTTTGAGGAAGATACGCAGATTCCATCTACAACCGAAATTTCTGTGGCACTGAAAATCAACCCAGCCACAGCAAGGAAGGGAGTTAACCTCCTTGTAGATGAGGGGATCCTGTACAAGAAGCGGGGTGTGGGTATGTTTGTCAGCGTCGGAGCGAAAAAGAAAGTGATGCATAAACGTAGGGCCAGGTTCTACGAGTCCTTTATCGTCACACTCTTGGACGAAGTGGGAAAACTGAATATCTCACACCAAGAGTTGATACAAATGATTGAAAGGGGTTTGCCCGATGGTGAAAATTGAAGCGAAGGGTCTGACAAAAATCTTTGGAGACACAGTGGCCCTAGATAATGTGCAGTTTACCCTAGATGAACCGAAGATTTACGGTCTCCTCGGGCGAAATGGAGCAGGTAAGACAACGCTCTTGAATGTCCTCACGGGAAAAACACCTGCCACAAGGGGCATTATCTCCATTAATGGAGAGTCGGTTTGGGAGAATGACAGGGTCTTAGGCAGTGTATTTTACATGACGGAGCAGAACCTCTACCCGAGTTCTCGTAGGGTCCGAGAGATGTTTATGTGGACGAAGGCATTCTATCCTGAGTTTGATCTGGGCTATGCAGAAGAGCTGGCTGAGCGTTTTGAACTTAACACAAAGAAGAAGATTAAGGAGCTTTCGACTGGCTATGCTTCGATTTTCAAGGCGATTTTGACTTTGGCCAGCGGAGCGCAGGTTTTGCTTTTTGATGAGCCAGTCTTGGGCCTAGATGCTAACCATCGGGAGCTTCTCTATAGGGAGCTCTTGGCCAATTACGATGAGAATCCTAAGACCATTGTCTTATCTACACACCTCATTGAAGAGATCGCTGATGTTCTGGAAGAAGTCATCATCATTAAGAAGGGGCAGATCATCTTAAAACAACCCGTAGAAGATTTGCTATCAGATGCCCATACAGTGTCTGGGGAAGCTTCCAAACTCGACCAGTACATCCAGGGCAAAAGCTGTGTGTCAATGGAGCAACTGCAGAACTTTAAGTCCGCAATTCTGCTCGGCAAGGCAGATCGGGACTTGGCCAGGTCTTTAGATCTAGAGATTGGCAAAGCGGAACTACAAAAACTCTTTATCGGACTGACAAATTCCTGAGAAAGGGGACACAAGTATGAAGCGTATTCTTTCCTTGGCCAAGTACCAATTGCGTGATAATCGAAGCGCGGTACTGATTTTCTATGCCGTCCTCATCGCCATTGTCTTGATCTTAAACCTTGGCGATGGCGAAGGAACCCGTATTAGTGGGGCAAGCATGATCTTCATTTTCGTGGCCGGACTCAACTGTTTCAGGCCAAGTTTCCTGTTTGCCCAGGCGAACAACATATCGCGGCGTTCGTTTTATCTCGCGACAATATTGGCACTGATGGGCTTGGCGGTGATTTTGGGGGTCGCTGACACTCTTTTCGACAGTCTGATGGATGGATACCCCTTCTACCACGGGTTTTTTGAACAGTTTTACCCTGCATCGGTGATTGCGAAGCTGCTCTGGACGATCACCCTACTCATGTTTTCGGCCAGTGTTGGCTGGATGATCACCATGTTCTACTACCGGGCCAATGCGCTGGTGAAAGTGCTCATCTCAATGTCTCCCCTGGTGTTTATCATCCTTGCCAGTTACATTGACCAACGGACAGATGGTAGGTTTGGCAATCTGCTACTGAACTTCTTGCTCACGAGCATGGGTTTTTCTGGGGGAACGCCAAATCCCTATCCGGCTGTGCTGAGTTTTACTCTAGCGACTCTTCTGGTTTGGGGTGTCAACTACCTCCTAGTTCGAAGGGCGCCTGTTAGACCTTATTAAGGAGGATTTTTCATGGAGAAAGTGATTGAAGTTCAAGGTTTGGTCAAGTCTTATGGTGAGGTCCAGGCCGTACGAGGTATCGATTTTTACGTAGAAAAGGGGAAACTCTTTGCATTTCTTGGACCTAATGGCGCTGGCAAGTCAACGACCATCGATATTCTCAGCACTGCTCTCAAAGCGGATCAGGGGAGTGCCATCATTAACGGTTTTGTTCTAGGCAAGGATGACAGCAAGATTCGCTCGTCTATTGGCGTTGTTTTTCAAGGACATCATCTTGATGACCTTCTGACCGTAAAGGAAAATCTCATGTCTCGGGGCAGCTTCTATGGGTTTCGGGGAGCAAGGCTTGAGGATGCTGTAAAGCAGGCGGCTCAAGACGCTGAGGTAACGGATTTTCTGAATCGTCCCTATGGCAAGCTCTCTGGCGGACAAAGGCGCCGTGCGGATATTGCCCGGGCTCTTGTCAATCGCCCCCAAATTCTGTTCTTGGATGAGCCTACAACAGGTCTCGATGCCCAAACCCGCCGCAATGTCTGGGACCGCATCAACGAACTCCAGCGGGACAAAGGGATGACCATTTTCCTCACAACCCATTACATGGAGGAGGCCGCTGACGCTGACTATGTGATTGTGATTGATCATGGGGAAATTGCTGCGAAAGGCACCCCCGCCCAGCTCAAGGCGGAATACGCCCGGGATCAGTTGAGACTGTGGGCAAAGGATCTCGAGCCTCTGCAAAGGATTGCCGAGGAGCTATCCTTGAGCTTTGAACAGCATGCAGATGTTATGACAATACCCATTCCTTGCACCTTAGATGCTCTCCCTATCATCGAGAGGATGAGAGACCATATTTCGGGCTTTGAGGTTCTGCAGGGGACCATGGATGATGCCTTTATTGGAATCACAGGGAAGGAGATGCGGCAATGATCATCTTTGCCAGGCGCAATTTGAGGCTTTTCTTTCGGGACAGGGCGGCGGTCTTTTTCTCCCTTCTAGCTGTTTTCATCATTATCGGTCTGTATGTCTTGTTCTTAGGCGAAACTGTTATGGGCAACCTCGAGGGAGTCTCTGGAGGGAGATTTCTCATGGACAGTTGGATTATGGCCGGGTTAATGGCTGTAACCTCGGTGACCACGACCATGGGGGCTGTGGCTGTGGTGGTAGATGATCGGGCGAAGGGGATCGCTAAGGACTTCCATACCTCGCCCCTAAAGCGTACCACTTTGGTGGGAGGCTATCTGATCAGCACATTAGTTGTAGGCGTGATCATGACCATCGTAGCCCTGCTTTTCGCTGAACTTTATATCGTGGGAAGTGGAGGGGAGTTTCTGCCTTGGGCCAGTTTTCTTAAGGTCCTAGGCCTAATCTTCCTCTCGACCATGGCAAGCGGCTCGATGATGTTCTTCTTGGTTTCGTTCTTCAAGACTCAAAATTCCTTTGGCGTAGCTAGCACAGTATTGGGGACTCTGATTGGTTTTTTGATGGGAATCTACGTACCGATCGGTGTCTTGCCTGGTTCTGTCCAGACGGTGATCAAGTTCTTCCCCATTTCACACGCTGCAGCACTTTTTAGGCAGGTGTTCATGGAGGTTCCGCTGAGCGTTTCCTTTGCTGGGGCACCCCTGGAGATGGTGGAGGGATTTCAGACGTCCCTGGGGGTTGTCTACAAGTTCGGCACTAGTACTGTGAGTTCTATGACTAGCCTCTTGATCTTGGTTGTCACCTCTCTGGTTTTCTTTGCCCTAGGGGTTTGGAGGATGATGAAAGCCAGTCAGCACTAGGAAGGAGTTCCTTCTACCACACCGAAAACGTAACCAAGGAAGGTGAGGTGTCAAGATGGGCTGCAAAGTTTTCATTTCTGCAGATATGGAAGGAACAGCGGGTATCGTTAGTGGGTTGCAGGTGACCAGGGGACAAAGCGAGTATGAGCGGGGTCGCCTGTTGATGACGAGAGAGGTAAGCGCAGCAGTGGAGGGTGCCCTTAGCGCCGGTGCTACGGAAGTCGTAGTCTGCGATGGTCATGCTGACATGCAGAATATTTTGCCGGAGGAGCTCCATCCTGAAGCTCGTCTCGTGAGAGGTTCCATCCGCAACTCCTTGCAGATGCAGGGCATCGATGGCACTTTTGATGCTGTCCTAATTACTGGGGCCCACGCTGCAGCGGGAACACCACAAGGGGTCTTGGATCACTCTTGGGTGGGTTCCATGGTTCATAATATTCGCATTGATGGGCAGACGCTGAATGAAGCCTGTTTAAATGCTGTGGTGGCAGGATACTATGGTGTTCCGGTTGTGATGGTCTCCGGTGACTCTGCGACCATTGCGCAGACCAAGGAGTTTCTACCCCAGATTGAAGGGGCGGTCGTGAAGGAAGGTTACTCCCGCTATAGTGCGCTTTCTCTACACCCAGAAAAAGCTTGCGCTTTGATTCGTGAAAGTGCTAGACTAGGAGTGCTCAATCGAGGTAAAATAAAACCTGTAAAGGTTAAGAATCCCCTTTCCATGGAGATTGATTTCTTCAAGACCGACATGGCGGATGCAGCAGAACTGGTGCCTGGTGTGGAGAGACTTTCAGCCCGGAGTATTGCATATGCGGCAGATCCGGAGACTGTATTTAAGGTCCAAGAACTGATCTTGATGCGCCTACGATACCAGTAAAATTGGAGAAAAACTGGGATGTAGATTTCGTGCGGATCCCTGTCAATAGTCTGTGAAAATGTCACCAAAATGGTTCAGTTTTATTCTGTGAAAATGTCACCTTGGTGTTTTTTTGGCGGGGTGTTACCCCGCCAAGTTAAGATTGATAAAAAGAGCCTACCGCGG
>Ga0265293_10004496_pt1 | contig 24499 bp, 42 predicted proteins | sample Munlanlewell138R_FD_192505 | JGI IMG/M metagenome (GOLD analysis project Ga0265293, IMG submission 192505) | Leachate microbial communities from a municipal landfill in Southern Ontario, Canada - Leachate well 138R | ecosystem: Engineered > Solid waste > Landfill > Unclassified | place: Canada...
GGAGAGTGGTACGACGGAGAGTGGTACGACGGCTCTTGGTACGGCGGAGAGTGGTACGGCGGAGAGTGGCACGACGGAGGGTGGGAGAACGGCATTTGGCACGACGGAACGTGGTACGACGGTGAGTGGTACGACGGCGAGGAGTGGCGCGACGACGGGCCTCCACGTCGCCGATAGCGCGCGCCTGAAACCGCTGCGCAAATGGAACCCCGGATTTCCGGGGTTTTTTCTTATGCTTATTTTTTAATATACTTCCTGCAAGCACCAAGCCGATTATCAGAAAACTAAATCATTTTAAGGTTTGCGTTCTTCATAGTATCTACTAGAATACCATATCAGCGCGGCGCAAGGTGCACCGCCTAGGAAGAGAGAGAAAAATATGATTAACCTCGAACTAAATAATCATTTTAAAACCTTCAAGGTTGCCTACTTTGGCAGCAATAACTCTCACGAGAGTATCTTCTTTCCCGAGGATACTCCTGACAGCATCATTCACGCCACCGTGCGCGAATATCAATCCAGCGTGGGGACAAATGATCCCTATACAATCGAAGTGTGGACCGACCACCCCAATCCCTAAAATATAAATAAAAACTGTAGCCATGTCCAATAGATGTGGCTACGATTTTTACGCTTTGTTGTTTTTAATATAGTCCGAGAAAACTTGGTAACTTGGCGAATAATTTTTAATAATGTTTAGACTCTAATCTCAAACTAAATGCACAATAAAGCATTTTAGCACTTGCATTCTTCATGGTATCTACTAGAATACCATATCAACGCGGCGCAGGGAGCGCCGGGAAAGAGAATCAGCATGGCTACTCGCTCACTCGTTTTCGTCCACTTTTCCTCAACCCCGAACATGGATCGTCCCCGAGTGTTCGGGACATACATCCATTATGATGGATATGTCGCCTTTCGTAACAGCAAAGGCGATGTTGTCACCGGTGTGGGGGGTACTCTGCTTGCCCATTATAATAATCCCTCCATGGCGGCTGCTGTCGCTAAAATGGGCTACCTTAGCAGCCTTGAGGATGACTTTGCTAAGTCCATTATGGGCTCACGGTACCTAAGCCAAAGGCCAAAAGAGTTTGCGAGCCTAGAGGACCTTGAAAAATATCTAAGCGAGAAATACCTAGGTGGCGACAAGTTTTTGCCCGAAGGTGCAGAATATGCGTATCTCTGGGATGAGGGGCGCTGGAACATCTGGAAGGGTGGAAAGTTCGAGCCCTTGAGCCTTGAGGAGCACATGATGTTCTAATGTTAAGCCGCCTTCGGGCGGCTTTTTTTCCGATGGTCTACGGTATTAAAAACTTTTGCCGGATATACTATATTAAAAAATAATCCGTAGACCTGAACCTCGAATAAAATTCACCATAATGCAAAATAAGGTTTGCGCCTTATAAAATTCTATACAATAGTTAAAACCATGACCGAAGAAGAAATCGCAATCATTTTTGCTGTGGTAAAATTTGTGAGGAAGAATGGCCTCGAAGACGAAGCCATTATTAAAATCCTCCGGATGCTTCGCTTTTGGGAGGGGAGACTATCCATAAAAAACCTAAAATACGAGGATGGTTACGTCATTACAAACATAATGGTCTTTGATGAAGATATCGAGGATGTCATTGATTCATTTATTGTCAATAATCCTGACTCCTATTACGATGAGGAAGACGGATATGTGGGAATCAAGGTAGACTGAGCCAAAAGCCGCTTAATGGGAGGTTTTTCTTACTCATATTTTTTAATGCACCATAGACCCTAGTCTCAAACTAAATGCACAATAAAGCATTTTAGTGCTTGCATTTCTCACAACATCTGCTAGAATGCCATATCAAGACGGCACAGGGAGCGCCGCTAAGGAGAAAGACATGAGTAACGAAAGCATCGACATACCCATCTGGCGTCGCGGGGACGCGTACCCTGAAGAATGGCCACAGTGGCTCAGAGACGCTGACATCGAATGGTGTCAGGTGGAGATCATGGAGGACGGCTGGGTTGTGTGGCACGACGGCGTTTGGGGCGACGGAAAGTGGTACGACGGTGAGTGGCACGCCGGCATTTGGCACAATGGAACGTGGCATGATGGAGAGTGGCGCGCCGGCATTTGGCACGGCGGAAAGTGGTACGACGGAGAGTGGTACAATGGCGTCTGGCACGGAGGCATGTGGCTTGACGGGGAGTGGTACGACGGCACGTGGCTTGACGGGGAGTGGCACGACGGCGTGTGGCGTGACGGGACGTGGTACGGCGGCATGTGGCTTGACGGGGAGTGGTACGACGGCACGTGGTACGCCGGTTATTGGCGCGCCGGGACGTGGCACAGCGGAACATGGAGCAACGGAACGTGGCGCAACGGAGAATGGTACGACGGAACGTGGCGCAACGGAACATGGCGCAACGGAACGTGGCGCAACGGAGAATGGTACGACGGAACGTGGCGCAACGGAACATGGCGCAACGGAACATGGCGCAACGGAGAATGGTACGACGGCATCTGGCTCGGCGGCAAATGGCGCGCAGGGTCGCGAGCCACGCGCACCTGAAACCGCTGCGTGAATGGAGCCTCGGGTTTCCGGGGGTTTTTATATTTGGTTTTTAATATACCTTTTGCAGGCACCTAGCCGCTTATCAGAAAACTAAATGCACACTAGGGTATTTTAGTGCTTGCGCTTTTCGGAGAATCTGCTAGAATACCATGTTAACGCAGCGCAAATAGTGCTACCAAGGAGAAAAGATATGAGTAACAATATCGATATACCCATCTGGCGTCGAGGGGACCCCTACCCTGCCGACTGGCCCGAGTGGTTGCGGGACGCCGACATCGAGTGGTGTCGGGCGGAGATCATGGAGGACGGCGGGATTATGTGGCACACCGGCGTGTGGCACGACGGGACGTGGTGCGGCGGGAAGTGGTGCGATGGATTCTGGCACAACGGAACATGGTACAACGGCCATTGGTACGGCGGGACGTGGCGCGCCGGGACGTGGTTCGACGGCATTTGGAACGACGGCGATTGGCACGGCGGAGATTGGCACGCCGGGACGTGGCACGAGGGTGAATGGCGCGACGGAAGGTGGCGCAATGGAACGTGGCACGAGGGCGAATGGCACGCCGGAACGTGGCACGCCGGGACGTGGTGTGACGGATTTTGGCACGACGGAGAGGCGTGGCGCACCGACGGGCCTCCGGGAAACGGAAGTGAGCGAATGAGCGACATCGTTGACATCGATTTCTTGGGCGTCCGTCCTCGCGTGCTTTCGCGCGCCAAGCTCATCGACACGCTGCAGGTCAACAAAGACACCTACCTGCAGCGGTATCGCACGGATGGCGACTCCATCGTGATCGACCTTGGGCGAGGACGTCAGATCACAATTAAGGTTAATCAGCGGGTGGGCGGATGCGGGGAGGCGAGTTTATGAGCCAGTGAGTTTAAAAAAATTCACGGGCATCGCCCGTGCATTTTTGATTGTCAATTATGCCATGTTAAAAACTGCTAGCTTAGATTCTTGCCGCGGCTTTTCCTACGGCATTTACAACCTTATTAAAAACATTGTCATAACGACCATCGTATCCGGATTCATCGATCCAGAGATCTATTGCTCTATTAATAAGAGAATCGATCTCTTCTTGGTGTTTTGTAATATAGTCACTTTTATCTAGACGAACCAAGTGATCTAAGGAGCCAAAAATATGATCGCCGTTCGCACTATCGATCGCATCTTTTAGCTCAATAAGACTAGAATTAATCGAGCTATGCAATTGCTTTAAGATTCTAGCAGCGCGGTAAATCAATTCCATAGCTTCTTCATTGTCTTCAATGTCAATTTGGTCAAGCAGCTCCCGTTGTTCGCGAATGATTTTTTGAACAATGTTTTTAATTTGGCTAACTCTCACAATTTTGGGTCTTTTACTTTCCGAGCTTCCTCATCGCAACTTTTCCGGCAATTCCCATGATTCTATGATATTGCTCAAACGCATCTTCATCCATGTCGCCCTCTTCTCTATAGACAGCATCTGCTCTATCGACTGCGCTGTGAAGATCTTGGATATATTCTTTAATTCTTGAGGAGTCAGAAAGGCGATCCAATTTATCGGAAATGCCGTCACCTCCGCCAAGGGCACAATATTCCTTTAGGTCCCTAATTTCCTTTTCGAGATAATCAATGACGCTCACAATCGCATCTGCGGCATCATAAATTGAATCTTTTGCCTCCGGTATGCTTACGATAGAATCTCTTCTTGAAAGATCTTCTTCGCGCCATTTTCGTTCTAAATCTGCATAGTCGTATGAGCTGTAGCCTTGCTCCATAACCATTTTAGAAATATGTTCTCTAAGTTGGCTTGCTTTAATAATTTTGGGTCTTCTTTTCATTTTTAATTTTCTACTCTCTAAGTTTACGCGTCACGATCTGACCAACAAGCTCTAGTATTTCGTATTCTTTCTCGTCATCGTCCTCATCGCTGCTTTTATAAGCCGAACTTGCCCTAGCGATAGAATCATGAAAATCTTGAACACGTCTTTCCATACGTCTCATACGGCCCGTGCTCAAAAGACCATCCAGAAACTCGGGAAGATTTGATGTCGTTCCCTCGGCACAATCACGTCGTAGTGAGTCGGCAGTTAATTCCAATTTATCAATAATGGATACAAGCGCATCCGCTGCGTCAAAAATTGACCGAGAAACCTCACTATCCATAGGACCCGAACCGAGCGCCTGCTCCATAATCATTTTAGAAATGTGTTCTTTTAATTGGCTGGTACGAATAATTTTTGGTCTTTTTCTCATTTTTAATATTGTCCTTTAGGGTAAGTATATTCTATCTTTGGATAGTCGCGAAAAACCGCTTCTCTTCGCTTGACTTCTGTTTCCATCTCGACTATACTATCTCCCATGGCGACCAACAGCAAATACAGCATCGCGCGTCTCGACGCAATTCGTTCATATCAAGAAGAAGAGGAGGTTTACCTTGAGCAAAATAAGGTTCGTCCCGGCCTTTATGACCATCGGATTTTGGAGTGCCGAATCAACCGCGCGCGCCTTGAACATGGCCTTGACCTTACTCGTTCGGCACGAGGCCTTCCCCACGACCCTCGCATCGTCGAGGAGGCCGCGGCAATCGCGCGAAATGAGTATGAAAAATTTGTGAAAGAATTTGGCCGAAAGCCTTGACAGTCAAGCGCTTATGCGTTATAATTAATCCCTATGAACACAAACGAATATATTGTTTATTCCTATGTCTCGGATGAAACCGATGCTTACCACGGAGAAATTGAAAAAATTATCCGAGACATAGGGATGGATGTTAGAATCGTGGAAATTTATATGTTCTGCGAAAACTTCGAAAAAGAAGCTAAATTTTACAAGCTCACTCCCGTTGCCCTTCGGATTATTCCGTTGGACAGTCCCGATGACAAGCAAATTGAAAAAATCCTTAAGTGGGAGTTCCGTCTCTCGATTGAAGGCGGTGAGAAAAAATATTCATCCGACATAAGGATGAATAAGATTCACGTTTACAAAAGAACAGGAATCTTTACCAGACTTTCCGAAGAGAAAAAGGAAGAGATTCTTAAAAAAGAAGTCGCTAGAGCTATTCATGAAGATTATGCTACCGATATCATTGGTAGATTAAAAATTGGTTAGTGGCTTATTTAGAGTAACGATATATATTAAAAATTTACACTCTTTTTTTATTTAAGCCGCGAAACTATCAGCGAGATTTACAATGAGAACCATTTTACCCCATGATGCTTTTAGCGGTTGACACCTACTCCAATCCATGCAATAATACCATATCAAGACGCAGCACAGGGCTGCTAAGGAAACAAAGGACACCATCATGAGCATCCGTCATCTCTCCAACACCAACGCCGATATCCTTCCCGAAAACTACATTCACGATGTAGACCACCCGCTCTGGAACCGTTATGAGATTTACCTCCATTGCGCCGATAACGGCTCTGGGATGGACGTGACCACGGGGAACACTCTTCCCCTCAAGACCTTTGACGAATGGCTTGACAGTTGATTCTCTAGCCGCCTTTGGGCGGCTTTTTTTTGCCGGCTACATTATATTAAAAAACAAAATATCAACAAGTGATCTTTTGTCCTTGACATGCCTACTCCAATAGAATATAATTAGCACAATGATTAGCATTTATTTTTCAGATGACGGCAGCGCTTGGGGCGCAGAAGAATACAATATTGACGAAGATGAACTTATTTCTTTGGCATATGATTTTGCCAAAGAGTCGGGCATAAACATTCTATCGAACAAAGATATTCACACTGTTCTGTACGACCCCTATTATGATTCAAAGGATGACCGAAATAATTTTATTGGGGCTTTGTGGACCACAAACAATTTTGAATACTTTTCTTTCGACATTGTGATTGCGCCAACCCATCGCGGCAAAAAAATTGCCGATAAGCTCATTGATATTGCGCTTGATGAGTATAAGGAGCAAAATTATTTCTATGGCGAAATGCATGACGGGGAAGAACTTCCTCTTACAGTTGAGGTGACAAACCCAATTATGGAAAAACTTCTTCAAAAGAGAGGTTTTAAAAAATTCAATGAAGCCAATGGAATCTCAATTTACGTTCCAGCTGGCAGTCATGTTTAGATTATTTTTAACATCATTCCTTCAAGTATTCTTTGTTTCCGCTAATACCTACTTTCTTGCAAGTATAAACTGGATTGGGGTTGCCGTATGCGGATGGGTAATCTCATTCCTATGGACATCCAATGTGAGAAAAGTAAGCACAGGCAATATGACGGACCGTCTTGTGTACAGCACAGGCGCAATGTTTGGAGGTCTGTTCGGTCTTTTGGCAGCAACGCTGCTTTAGTGTATTAAAATTATTTATGGAGCACCTTGCGGTATTGGTTATAGTTTTTAACAACCCACTTGGCTAAATCTTCAATGTCGCCCACTCGCAAGGCGTCTCCGGTTTTAACATTTGTGATTTCATAATGACCTTCGGAGCTATCATAAGTAATTGGAATAATATCTCTTACGGATGGTCCATAAACGATAACCTGATATTCATCATCTCCATGATGATATGCCTCTACTCCTGATGCTCGAAACATTACAGCTTCCTCCCCGTATGTGTTTTTTTTATTTTTAGATAGCCCCTTTACATCGAACGCAAAATTGTATCCACCGGGCTTGTCTATTTCAGAGAAATCCGTGCTGAGCCCTAGTAGGTTCGGATCTTCTACGCCGATCGTAAACCCTTCTTCTGCAATACTTTCCGGATAATCCGTAAAATGAATCAGCCAGTTGTTTTTGAAAATTCTTGCATTTGTAAAATGCAAAGCAGGGTGCGCATGAGAAAAATCTCCATATCTCAAATATGAATCATACACAAAATCAATTGCTGCCTGTCTGTATTGAGGAAGTTCTTCTTCAATTATATACCAAATTTCATGACCTTCTAGGACGCCAAGATCTTCTTCTTCCACAGGATTTCTAATTGAATTCGTGATATCGTGCTTGAAATCTTCGTTGCGGTCGGCAAAGTCGGCCAAGTAGTGCATGTTGTCATAAAAAACATCCACTTTGATATCTTCCTCCGGAGCGTTGATAAGTTTTTTAATATAGTTTATATCGTTCGTTATATACTCGGTAAGAAGAGTATCGATCTTTTTTAATATAGTCTCGGCGTACATGCAGATAAATATCGCCAAGACACACAATTGTTCTTGACATTGCTTCTAATATCGCGTAGAATACCAAGACACGAAAGGGCATGGATATGGATAACGTGATTTCGCTTTGCAACTACCGCGCGAGCCTCAAGAGATTACCCAGTTTCAAAAACTATAATCTTATTGTTGACAATTTGCAGTACGTCAATGGTTCCGCAATCACTTTGTTTTCCGTTATTCAAGGAGATGAAGCAGACACGCCCGATAAAAATTGGTACTTCTTTGCTGCCACAACAGCAAATATGATAAAAAATACTATTGAAGCTTTGGTTATTGTTTCTAAGGTTCGCTATCACAAGTCCGATAGTGTTGTCGCTTTCATGGACGACGCCCTCAAAAACATTGACCAAACTTATGTATACAAAGACGCTTTCGTCTTAGAAGAGATTGAGGCAAGAACCACCTTCGACACCAAGATTTTGGATTGTCTCTATAGTGTTCATAACGCCATAAGCAAAGACTCCTACGAGATGCTTGTGGGCGATGCCCTTAATTTCTACAAAAAATTGAAGGATTGATAATGACAACTACAGCATTTGTCTTAATTCTATACATTGGCGGAATGCTCTCATTTGCCCTCTATTTTCTTATTGCAGAGTATAGGGAGAATAACCCAAGGAAAGCAGAGGAGGCGGCTAAAAAAAGACTTGAGAAATATCAGGAGCTGGTCAAGATACAAGAAGAAGAAATTAGAGAAAGAATGGCCCAGCTTGCCAAAAAAAGACTCCGTTCTAAAAAACACAATCCTAATTTTTTATCGAATTACTCACAATCGCCTAATGGCGAAATAACACATGAATGTACGAATGTTGGCGACACACTTACTTTATTCTATGGGATAAAATGTTATGTGTGCGGTAACGTGAGCTTTCCTAATAAGATGTTCCTATGCGATTTTGTAAAACCCGATGGTAGAACTTGTAACGCAACCGTTTGCAGAAACCATGACCACAAAACCACTGGTGGGGAAAAGGATTTCTGCCAATATCACCACGAAGAATACATTAAAAATCACTCACAATAAAGAGTGTTGGTGAAAATATTTATCTTGACATTCTTTGCAAGCTTGATATAATCCTAGTGTTCATTGAGGGACCATAGCTCAATAGGTTAGAGTCCCCGTCTCATAAACGGGTTGTTCCGGGTTCGAATCCCGGTGGTCCTACCAATTTTTTTGTAAATTGTTTATATTCTTTTGTTCGTTTCAAATGTTCAACACTAATGAGAGAAGGAGCGAGGTGTGAATAATAATAAAAAAAAAGGGGGGGGGCAAGGAAGAGAGCAATTAGAGTTTATTATATTAAGATTGACTTGTGTTCTAAAAAAATGATAGAAAGATGGAATCATGCCAGAAGATAGAATCACAGCAAGAATCGAAAAAAATATTCATGAGATTTCTATGATCTTACGTGAGTTAAGACTGACTAACGATGTTCGAGTTATTTTTGATGTTCCTCATTCTGATGGCGAATTTATACGGAGAATGACTGTTGGACCAAAGAGTTCTCTTATTTTAAGTTTGGAAAAATCCAATCATGGATATTTTGTTTTTGCTCGTACCTATATTAATAATTCTGTACATTCTCCTAATGTGCCGGTTGCGGAGATTAATTTAATTGCCTACAGTGACACTGTTGACAATCGCGCTTGGTACAGAAATTGCTCTATCTATATTGAAACTACTAACGGCGTAGTTTGTGATGGTGATATGGAATATATTAATGATGTCTTAAGAAATGAAATCGAACCTGATATGCATCGTCTTTATCTTGCGGGGCTTGACTAGTGATTAAGCGAATTTTTAATTGCTTAGCCAGAGAGTCAGCCGAGACCGCACAACAAAAAGCCTTGGCAAACCTTCTTCTTGTTGCGCAAAAACACAAAGATGCAATTTTGCTTGCATTAAAATACAGTAGCCTAGAACACAAAAACGAAATTCCTTCCAGCTTAATCGATGGTAATTTCTCCATCATTGTAAGCGAAGCAAGCACTCTTTATAGTCAAATATTCAACACTGATGAATTAAGAGTGTCATTGGTCTTCAATGGAAACGCAAAGTGTCTTCCTGACCATTATTCCTACCTTAATATCCATCAGAAAATTTCTTTGATTGACCTTTATTTTTTAGAGCCCGGTGGTATGTGTCATGTGGTTGTGAATCCGCAAATTAAAATGGAAATTTACAGACGAACAACTCATGAGTATGAGGGTTTTTCCGAATGGGAGTTTCCAAAAAACGAAAGAAAAAAACTTCAAAAAATGAGGAAGGATTTGAATAAGGCAGCTGAACAGCTATCCGTCGCCATGATGGCCCTCCGAGACCAAAAAAAAGAATAGTTCAAAATATTTCTTGACTATCAACCACACTTGGACTAATATAATCAAGTCTTCAGCGAGAAGACAAACAGGAAAAACAACAACAGAAAAACTCATAGGAGTTGGTATGAACATTAAGAAAGAAATCGAAATCGCTATCATGTGGTCTGTTCGTTCGGGTAATGAGCAGATTATTGACCTGCGTGGTATGGGAGAAGACCGCAATGACCTCTGGATTGACGCATGCGACGTCATGCGACACCTTGCATCGGAAGAGTGTGACGGGACCGATGATGGTCAATTTTGGGGCGAGACCGATGATGGTCAATTCTGGACAGTAAAGATTATCCGATGAGGAGTTTTATCGGACAAAAATAATATTATGCAATTGCCCCTTATGGGGCTTTTGCGGGTTAAATAAAAAAATGAATAGTGCAGAAGAATCATATTATGATAGTTTAAAATTTGTTTTTGACGCATGCCATTCTCACAAGCAAACGATATTTGAAACGATAAGAGCAAACTTCTATCCGGATTTTGAATTAGATATCAACAGTGCTAATTTATTATTTTCTCTTCATCAAGAATCGAAAGGATTGAGAGTTTTTGCTGTAATTCAAAATGCCAAACAAGAATCCATGCACAACAGAGTGCGTGGATTTACAATTTTTACAATTCTTAGTAAATTTCCCAGAGGCGTTGGTGTGTCTTTTTCAGACACATCAAACCCATACGAATATCATGAAATAAGCAGAATTATTCCACGTTCAAAAAAATATGAATGGAATAAAAAATATTGGAAAATGAGAAAGGATATCCTCCGCGCAGCGCTAAGGCTGGATAGGTCTATTAAAGATCTCAGTACGTAGATATCTTAAGAAAGACAAAACATGAATGAGTTTGAACATGACTTTTCCGCTGTAATAGAAAAAATTCTACCTATTGTCAAAGGGCGCAATGTGTCGTTTGTTTTTAAAAACACAAATGGTTCGGTCGAATTGACAATGATTTTACACTGGGAACACCTAGGCAGAAGTAACCATTTTATTAAATGTTCTCGTAAATTTACGTTGTCAACCCTTACGCCGGAGTTTGAGTTCGAGTTTGTACCTCTGGTAGAAATTATAGAAATACCCGGACTTATTCATGTTGCAACAGTCTATTTTAAAAATCTCTGCATAATGGCCGAAAAGGAAATTGGGCGTAACTATGACCCATCGGTCGTCCCAACGTTTTCCGTACAGGAGGCTTGCAGAAAAAATCAAAACCAATGAGCAAAAAAAATGCAGAGGAAAAATTTTTTGATTGCATAAAACAATCTTTGACAGAACTTAATTCTCATAAGGAATTGTTTTTTGATATATTAAAATCAAATACAGTTGAGATCCCGAAAAAAGATTTCCTAGATACCGATGGAGTATTTTCTGCCGAGATCAATTATCCTAGTCGCCCCACTGAAGATGGAGTGTTTATAGATATAAAGTTTTCTATTGTGGCTTGCGGCTCTATTACGCCCTATGGGTCCGAAAAATTTAAAGGCTCACTTCCTTTATTTGACAGAAAGGGTTTGTTTTCCAATTACCTATTTTTAATATCCACCTTCATTCCAAAGGAGCATAATTCTATTCTTAATCGAGACAGCGAAAACTACTTTACCGAGTCATATCGAGGACATTTGTGTGCCACCTACTCTCAAAATATGATCGGGCCATACGATACTCATAGACCAAAGGTTAAAATTTCTAAAGAAGAGTGGGATAAAAAATACAACCTGATGGCAGAATCGGTTGGCTGTATGATAGATAAAATAAAAGACTCTATCTTGAATCTCGACTATGACTCTGCTATAAGGATTAGGGAAAGAATTAATGAGCCCGAATTTTCTAAAAACATGGAAAACGCAAACAATATTATTCCTATGTTGTAATGTTATAGTACAGTTAGAAACATTAATATAATTCGATCAAAGAGTAAATAATATAACAAATAGCTTGACATGGTATGCCGGTCGTGCTATTATTTATCAAATGGAACACACCCCCACCGGAGAAAGAAAAATGAAGAAACTACACAATATTATTTTTGTTCTTGCGATTGCATTTGTTTTCATCTCATGCGCTGATGAGGATGCGGAGACGTGCAATGATCTTGAACTCCGATTCCTTGAAGAGCCGCCGAACCATAGCGAGTGCAACTTTGTGAGGAACAACTGTTCTGCATTTCCGCAGATTAGTGATTTCTGTATGACGGCCAATCACCTTCCTAATCCGGACGAAAATGGCGACGACGATAACGAAGACCCCGACGATAACGAAGACCCCGACGATAACGAAGACCCCGCCCCCACCACCTGCACCGGCGATGAGATTCGTAACGTCCACTGTGGTCTAAACAACCGCGGCTATCAAAAACAAATCTGCGTTGAAGGTATTTTTATTAACGATCCTGAAAAACCCTGTGTTGACCTTGACGTCTGCGTAGACGGCACAGAAGAAAAGGACTCGTGCGAAGATGACGACGAAAACGAAACTGGAACTAAAACGCGCACTTGTGAAGATGGAAAATGGAGCGATTTCGGCGCGTGTCATATCTGCGATGAGGGAAAAACTGATACTCTTGGCTGCGAAAGCCATTTGGCCAACCCTTATCGCGTCTGCAACTCAGAAAATAAATATACTAAGTGCAAAATTGATGATTATGACGACATTGACAATAAAATCTTTTACAATGAGAGCGGAGCCTCGCATGGCAACACGTTTACCACAGATGAAAACGGAATTAGCTCGATCAGTATCTCAATCTGGCTTAAACAAACAGATGAGAAGAGAGACAGCTCTGGAACCGTTGTGGGAATTAGGATTCATGACACGGCAGACTCAAAGATCAGACTTACCGCTGGCAGCGTACAAGTTTACGGGACCGATAACGATGCAAGATACGAACAGTTCAACTTCCCCAAGTGGGTTGAGTGCGAAACAAAACCCTATTTTCCTCATGATCTTGAGGATTGCGGAAGCGATCCTCGAACCTCGGACTTCAATCTTCTCACAATCACCATTGCGCCTGATGAGTTTAAGTTTTACTATAACGGCGAGTATGTTGAAGATATTTCTGGAGAAACATGGAACAGTTCTGTTTTTCAGTTTCCCGAACTAGAAGGAAATGAAACCTTTGTGATTGAGCAGGCGCATGAACGGGCAACTTACTCCCACACCACCATCATTGATGGAATCCTCTCGCCCGCAGACGTTGCTCTCCTTTACGCGAAAGGCCCTGCCTCGCCCTAAGTTTAGCTAAAATCCCACGCGAAAAGAGAGTCTGGAATCATCCTCCGGACTCTTTTTTTATTTAACTCTCTCTTGATACTCATTTTCGATCATTTTTATGACCGCGAAATTTAAGCCAACAAGGAATCCATCCTTTTCGCGAATCTCGTCAAGCTCATTCAATAGCGGCGAAATCTTTTCGTAATATAAAGACTCGCCATCCCCAAATTGATCCAAAATCTCAACCATCTCCGTCCCGCGGAGCGCCAAAAACTCCGTAGGGCTATCAAAATCGTCATAGGAGTCGTAGCTGATGTTTCCAACTTTGATATCCGTGTATAGCTTGGCCAACTCGTTTGTGTCGATGTAAAATAATTTATTCTCATAGAAGCTCAAAACGAGATTTTTAATACCCTGCTTCTTTTCTTTGAGCGACATGAAGTCCCAAGTGTCGAACATATTTTCAAAAAAACTCTCTTTTAATGCCCTTTGGACTTCTTCATTGATGATCATTTTTAATTTAGAGGCTTTCATTGTAGAGATAAATATTGTTTTTTTGTTATAGGTCCGCGAAATTGTGATATACTTATAAAATCTAGGTAGCACTATGAAGGATCGTGCAAAAACATTTGAAGATAAGCTTGGCGTCATGATGGCGATTCTTGCTGTTTGGAACGAAAAGTATCCTGATCTGCGCCTTGGACAAATGCTTGTTAATTTAGGCAAAACCGGCGTATCCACAAATGAAGACTCTTTGCGAAAACTTTTCTATATCGAAGACTTGGAGATTGTAAGAAATCTCATAGAGTGTTCGAGCAAAGAAAAAGAAAAGCCTAGTAAGCAAAATAATTCTTGACTTCGCCTTTCTGATCGACTAATATAGAGACAATTGGAGAGATGGCCGAGTGGTCGAAGGCGGTGGTCTTGAAAACCGTTGGGCCGAAAGGTTCCGGGGGTTCGAATCCCTCTCTCTCCGCCAGAGAAAATAATTCTTGACAACTTAATATCGTGTGTTATAATGGTAACACAAAAGGGACGTTAGCTCAGCCGGTAGAGCAGCAGGCTTTTAACCTGACGGTCATAGGTTCGATTCCTATACGTCCCACCACGCTCCCATTGTCTAGTGGTTAGGATGCTGGCCTTTCATGCCAGTCCCGGTTCGAATTCGGGCGGGAGTGCCAAAATAATTCTTGACAACTTAATATTTGGTGTTATACTTAACTTACCGCTGAAGGAGAAAGAGGCTTTCTTCATTGAACCTTCTGACTTCTGACGCGGAATTCGCTAACGTAGCTCAATTGGTAGAGCATCTGCTTTGTAAGCAGGCGGTTGGGAGTTCAAGTCTCTTCGTTAGCTCCAAATAGTCCTTGACAAATAAATAAACGGTGCTATAATTTAGCATCATTCCAAGATAGCTCAGTTGGTAGAGCGGGCGACTGTTAATCGCCTCGTCGCAGGTTCGAGCCCTGCTCTTGGAGCCGGTGTTGGTTGTGCTGAAAAAAATATGTTCGGCAGGCAGTAGTGCGCCTGTAAAGCTAGAGATAGGCTAGGAGCGACAAATAAACAAATCGCTCGTCTGTTATGGGAAGTAAAATAACAGAAAACCGGACTGGACTCCTTGAAATTTTTCTGTGTGTAGCTCAACTTGGTAGAGTACCTGTTTTGGATACAGGATGTTGTAGGTTCAAATCCTGCCACACAGACCATGATCCCTGCCGAAGATGGCGTCAAAAAGATTTGTTATTGGTCTTCTAGTCTTTTTGTGCGTGTGATACAAATGTCCAGTTGTATCAGGAAGTGTAAAGATAGGTTAAAATCCTAGAGGGGATCGCAATTTTCGCCTAAACGACTTGGCTTAAAGTCGTCAAAAAATAACTTATGGTCCCTGCTAAGTTGGGTAGCGCAATTTACTGAGAAGTGATTAGCTCTTTAGATTGTATACTGCAATGTCCTAGACCTAATCAATCTAGACAAAGCAGCGTAGGATAGGTTCGAACCCTATCAGGGACAGCCCTTTCGCCTAAGCGACTTGGCTTAAAGTTGCTATAAAAACAATGTCAAAATACATTAGAGAAACACTAGAGATTGTAGGTAGTAGAAACGAACAAATAAACCATGCAATTGATTTAATTTCTCAAGCATTTAATATTGAACATCGGTTCCCTTCCCAGATGGAGGCAATTAGGCATGTTGAAAGTGTCGTAGAGGACTCGACAGTCATTGTGTGGCACATGGTCGAAAACCACATTGAGGACCTGCGAAATGCAATGGCAAATCTAATCAAGGAAAAAGAAGAACTTGAGGATGAGTTAGCGACTGCCAATTTAGAAATCAATGATTTAAAAAATGAAATCAGTGAGTTAAATGCAGAAATCGTAGACCTACAGAATCAAATTGATTGACTTTCTATATGGCTTCTACTATAATAAACCTATGGAAAATCTAGATATTTTTGTTGCAATCTCGGACCTTGTTGCATCACATGGTAGAGTTTTATTCTGGATGGCCTTTTCTCTTGCATTTTTGGCGTGCTTTCACGTGCCGAAAAAAGAAGAGATGACCCAAGAAGAACAGCTCAAACACGAAGATGGAGCGGTTGTGATTAATGTCTTCGGACTAATCGCGTTATTCGTTTTTGCCCTAGTGTATTTTATCCGACTGTAAAATAAAACCCTATAATTAAAAAATATGAGCAAGAAATTCAAATTTGACGTGATTACCAAAGTGGAGATAATGAGTATGACGAAGGAAAAGTCCAAGAATCCTCATCATCCGAACAATGGTAATTTTTATAATATTATCGTATCCGTCACGCGAAGGATTCCGCAAACATGGTATCTTAGAAATCGTATTGATGTTTTTGAATACGAAGGCCCATTCTTCGGAAAGAAGACTTGGATTGATGTCAGGGACGGAAGTCGCCCCGAGCCTCGCGTTGAAGATAAAATTAACGAAGAATTTGTCAAGGCTCTTGTGAAAGAGTCGCGTGAACAATTACGAAAATAGTATAATTTTAATTGTCTATTTTAAGAAATATAGCCTTTGCCGGAACACCCAATTGGTCTGCAATGTCCATTCTGGTATTTCCAGAAAGAATCCTATACGAGTCGCCAAAATCTAAAACGATTGGCAACTCCATAGGATCATTGTTTTTAAAACCATCATAAATCGCTTCAACTGTATCTTCGTTTCTAAACTCAGGATACGAGCGGTATGACCGAATTAAATCCAAAAGCTCTTCTTTTGATCTTGTATGGGAACGATAGGAGATTCTTCTTCCACTAACATCTTCAATTGGAGAATTTTTAACAGCCTCCGCAAAATCTTTGCCGTCCTCAAAGGGAAATCCGAGTCTTTCATCTAGGCCCTTTAGCTCAAACTCGACATGGTATTCTCTTTCCAGAACATCATCGGGCGGAACGATCCAGTTATCAAAGGTTTTTAATTTGATGTTATCCACAGCGCTTTCATAAAGAAAGCGAATATATCTTGACTCTCTAGAGATTTTCTTCAACATACATTGTAAATATATAGAAAAACCGAGTAGTTGTGCCATTAAATAAAATAGGGACCTTTCGGTCCCTAAGTCGGCTATGGTTTAGAGAGAGCTATTATTAAAAAGTATTTTTAATCCATTTCTCCATAGCCTTGAATGTGTTCTTTGGTTTCTTGTGCCAGTTGAGTGTATGTCCTGCGTCTTCGACGATTTCATATTCAAAACTTGGAGCAAGAGGGAAGTGTGTGTGTTCGTTGACCAAAGATCCAGCACTAGTGCAACTTGGTAGGTCGCACGCAATAAAATCATAATCTCCTACAATAAGAAAGACGGGAACACTAACATTGTAGGAAGCCGCCATGCTACCTTCAATGCTCATAAGCTCCGCTAAGGAATAAGTTTGTTTGATAAGCTCATCCGTATGAAGAATATATGGTTCTACGTTGTTTTCATAGAAAAATAGTTCTGGGCGAACGTTCGGAAGAGTAGTAAAGTAATTCGTGTCTAGGCCATTGAATTTTGGCTCATTGTTTGCCGGATAGGCTAAATTGTACGAAGCAAGACCTGCGGGTCCAACCGTATGAGAATACGACTGTAGAACAAGTCCGTCAACGTCATTATAAGTTGCAGCCTCCATTGTGGCAATCATAGAGCCGAACGAAAAGCCTACAAGGACAACTTCGTCTCTCTGAACATTACCAAAATTAAAGGTACTGATTCCATCGCCCTTGACCATTTGAACGATCTGGTGAATCGTATAAGCTGCAACATCGAAATCCACTGTCATTGGATTTTCTGGTTTTGAACTATAACCCACACCAACACGATCAATATTAATAACAGTGTAATTTTTCTTGACCATGTAGTCAATGTAGGAATAGTCTTTATCCCAGCCGGGGTTCCAGTAACGATGGTCATAGCTTCCGCCATGAATTAAGATTTGAACAGGAGTCTCTTTGCTCTTTTTGTTTCCTTTGGAGCAAATTTCCGCATAGATCGAATCCGTTTCATTCGATCCTGCCACAAGAGCGACGTCAAGATATACAACCTCGCACTCGATTTTTAAAGCACTAGCCGTGTCCGCTGGAAGACACGCACCAAGAATAAGAGCCAGCAAAAGTTTAAATGTGTGTTTCATATAACCTCAGTCCATAAATAGGGACTCGTGCCGCCAAGTATCGTTTTTATTACAAATTATTACAAATTTGTTTTTTAAAATACACACTATAATAAAGATACAATATTATAGAATTGTTGTATTTTAGTATAAGCCGCGAAAAACATTTTCCCGCCGATGTATTTGGCATAGTGCTATAGGCTCATGTGTGAAGCTAAATGAAAAGTCGCCAAGACTAACTCAAGGATTATCGAAGATCTCAGGTATGCGTATTGGGAAAATATGGAGAATGAACTCAGGTTCAGTAGTCTAAATGGATTTATTTTTCTTTTTATTAGCTTTATTGGTTGATTAATTGATAAAATATGATACAATGAAAAAATGATTAGCAAATCTAAAAAATCCTCTTATGAGGAAAAATACACTACGATAAAGAAAAGTCTTGCAGATGATTACGGAGACTTGTTTATACCGGGAATTGAATATCTTGGCATAACAGAAGACAGAAAGATGGTTTATTTCTCTACTATAAAGGATTATGTGTTTACTCCAACGCACACTGTCATGAGAATTGTGGAACTAAACAATATCACTGGCAGGACCAAGGATGGTATTGAAACACTAGAATTAAAATCTCCTATCGTGCAAATCAATACAGCAAGCAGAACGTTCTATATTGAAAATACCACAGCAGAAGATGTAAAAAGAAAGATTTTTGGGGATATGTAAAATGGATAAAATTTATTTTAAGTTCATCGCGCTTATTGTGTTTTGTTTCGTGTCGGTCTTTGTCATAAGTCCGATTTTGATTTCTTCATACAGTACAGAGCTAGTAGTCCTAGGATTTTCATTGCTCATTTTTACAGTATGGGCTACACTAAAAGGGTTGCTGTCTATTTCGGCAGACGTAAAAGATTTTATCAACAAGAAAGGAAATAAGGAAAACAATGAATAATAAATTTATGATTATGGCGATTGCTCTTGGCATTATGCTAGGCACGGTGGGGTGCAGTAAAGTTCCAGCAGGACACCGAGGAATCAAGGTATATCTCCTAGGCTCGGCAAAGGGCGTAGACTCAGAGGTTCTAGGAGTAGGACGGTATTTTATTGGAATCAATGAGGAGCTATATCTTTTTCCAGTGTTTACACAGAACTACACTTGGGTTAATGATCAAGCAATTTCCTTTCAAACTTCGGAAGGTCTTGCCGTCCGTGCAGATGTGGGCATTTCCTACACAATTGATCCAGATAAGGTTCATCTTGTTTTTGAAAAATACAGGAGAGGTGTTGATGAGATTACAGATACCTATCTTAGAAATATGGTTAGGGACTCTCTCAATAAACGCGCCTCAGAACTTTCCGTTGAAGATGTTTACGGAAAGGGTAAGGTTGGACTTATCGATTCTGTATTCGAAGATGTTACGAGCCAAGTAAATGACATCGGAATTATTATCGAAAAAATATATTGGATTGGAGAGATTGACCTACCGAATACCGTAAAAGCTTCTCTAAATGCAAAAATTGAGGCGACACAGATGGCTATGAGGCGACAGAACGAAGTTGCACAGGCCAAGGCAGAGGCGGACAAGAAGATTGAAGAGGCTAGAGGTATTGCGGAGTCAATGCGCATTACAAATCAGGAGGTTACTGAAAAGGTCTTGCGTCTTCGTGAACTTGAGATCCAGCAGCAGTTCTTAGAAAAGTGGAACGGGGCGCTTCCCCAAACTCTTTTTACGAGCGGCGAAAATCCGATTAGTCCTTCCATATTACTTTCTAAGTCGAATTAATTTGACAAGGCATTGTACAAATGGTATGATGCCTATCAAATAAACACTTGATGTGCATGGCCGGATGGTATTCGGATGGTGTCTTATAAGCATCCTAAAGTTGGGTTCGATTCCCAAATGCACTACCGAAAGTATATGAAAAATAAAATGGATAAGTTTAAAACATTAATGCTAGCACTTGCCTTCATTTTCTTTGGGGTGATTATTCTTCTAATCGCAGTTGCCATGATGATCATGATGGGAGAGTTTGATTTAGGCTCAATTCTTCCAAGTCAACAATACTTCATTGCGGGCTGCATGAACCGACCTATTGACATCGTTCAAAGTCTGCTACGATGAAGCATATTTGTCTAAATAAAATCGAAGAAGTCTATCGGCAGGATGATCTCTTAACGATTCGTTCTTATAAGGGTTCTCAAGATGAGCCCGGAAGATTTGTTGATATGATTGCTTCAAAAAATATCACGAGCGCCGAAGTTGTTGACGAAAACCTTGTTGAAATTAAAACAAAGAGTGGCGTCGTCTACAGTTTAGTTGGCGTAGACGGCGAAAAACTCTCTCTCTATTTGGCAGAGATAAAAAACTACGCTAGAATAACGAAATGAAAACCAACAACAAGAAATAAGATGAACACAGAAATTTATACCAATATCTATCTCGCACTTAGTATCGTGTATGCTGTTTTTCTTGCATATAATTACGATTTATTTGGGGTTCGCAACTTCTTCACCAAGGACTCAACAGAGGAAACGATTGAGGAAGACACTTACAACGAAGAGCGCAAAGAAAGACACTCTGTTAACGTTGTGCGAATCTCTCACATTGAAAAACATCCCAATGCGGATGCTCTTGATCTAATTAAAATTGATGGTTTTACCGCCATTTCCAAGAGGGGCCAATATAAAATTGGGGACTTGGCAATTTACGTTGAGCCGGATTATGTTGTCCCTACGGACCATGAGCTATTCTCGTTCCTAGGAGAAGGTAACGGTAGAATTAAGAGCAGGCGTCTTCGCGGAATCTGGTCGCAGGGGCTTCTCGTTCCTGCTCTTGATGGTATGAGCGAAGGCGATGACGTTATGGATCTCTTGGGAATTAAGAGATATGTTCCTCCCGTGGACAAAACTTCTGTAACAAACGTTGCCGTAAACTCTGCCCCTACACCTCCGGGACTCCTAGGTCTTCCAAAGTATGATATTGAAAATCTTCGTAGACAAGTTGGTGCTTTTGAGGCCGGAGAGAAAATCTACGTCTCGGAAAAAATTCATGGATCTAACGCTCGATTTACCTATCGCGATGGACAATTACATCTTGGCTCTAGAACCCGGTGGGTGAAGCGCGATGGCAATCCTTGGTCGAGGGCCTTGGACGCGTGTCCTTGGATTGAGGAGTGGTGTAAGGCCAATCCGGACCTTATTCTTTACGGAGAGGTTTTTGGCCTACAGGATCTAAAATACGGCCTCGAAAAAGGAAACGTGTCATTCTTAGCCTTTGATATCATGAAGCCCGATTTCACTTATGTCAATGCAGAAGATTTTGTCTCTATGATTGACGAAGACAAGCGCGCTCCCGGTTGGTTCGATACGTTTGATTTCGACAAACTCCAAGAGGAGAGTCTTAAAAATTCGCGCCTCGCAAAAGAGCAAATTTCAGAAGGGATTGTAGTTCGTCCCATCGTCGAAAGAACCAACCATAAAATTGGTCGTGTGATCCTAAAACTTGTTAGCGACAAATATCTTGAAAGAAGCAAGGGATGAAAGGACTAAAAGACTTTATTGATTTCTCACATGATGTTGTTTCTGCAATCGTTGAAAACAGGGCATATCATAACATGAAACACGTCAACCATGTTATTAGCGAAATCAACAGGCTTGACGTAGACGAAGAAACATATTGCGTTTTGAGGATTGCAGCACTATATCATGACGTCGCTTACAGTCCATTGAGCAAGAATAATGAATTCAATAGTGCAAGATACTTGTACTCTGTTCATGCTAATTTTTGCCTATCAAAGCCTCCCGGAGCCAATAGTTCCGATGCTTTTAAAAAAGAAACAAAACTAGTCAATAAAGCAATTGATATCATCATTAATGCCTCGCAAAAGACACCTGTGAGAAAAAAGAATATGTCCTATGATGATTGGAGGTCATATTCTCAACTTGCTGATTTAATGAGTGCAGACTTCCACAATGCAAATTATGCCATCATGGGCTCGCTACCTGACGTTTATGACGAGTACGCCTCGAACATTATGAAGGAATATCTTGATGCGGGCGTAAGCAAGGAAGATTATCTTGCTGGACGAATTGAGTTTCTTAAAAAAATGACAGAGAGATTTGTGTTTTTTCGGTTGAACGATGAAAATGATCGTTTTGATCGATACAGGGCACTTGAAGAGAATGCTCAAATAAACATTTATGGCGAACTTGAAAGGCTTATGAGTGAATAATATTATTTTTACATTTCCGACAATCAATCTTCTCAAATTCCAAAAGGAACATAGAGATTGGTATGCTCTGGTCGAATTCAATGGGGACTATTTTTTGACAGAGTGTTTTGATCGAGATGAATGCAGTGCCGTAGATGCGGTTATTGATTATCTATGGGAAACCGATCGAGACACCATGCTGAAGTGGCGCGCGGAGGCGGAAAATGATTTTGATGCCATTGTTTACAATGCACTTCAAGAGAAAATGCCAAATGATGCACTCCCGGAAACACCAGAGGCCCGCATGGGAATCCTCAAGGAGCATGATTTGCTGTTGGTTGAAGTGTTCGAAGAGTTCAATAGCAAATGGGATACCGGAGGCAATCGCAGCGATCGATTCCCTGCAGGTACTTTAGGCAAAATTAAATTTGTCAGCAACGATCAACTTATTTTTGGAAACGGCCTAGATTCCAAATTAAAAAACTGGAGGAGTGATCCAGATTCATTTAGACTACCAGAGGTCTATCTGGGAAAATATAATGATAAAATATATTTTTACTATGATGCGCGAACCAATTATGTTACACCTTTAGGTTGGACTGAAAACTTGTCATCGGTCGATGTCAATGATTCTCTTGAAAAAATCAAAGAGCATATTTTTGAAACCGCAAAAATGGGCGCGGACTTTTCTACATTTTCTGATGAAAATGGTCAGAATCACGCTATCAAATTAATTAAAGACGAGGATTGGGACAAGGTTTACACGCCATCTGCTGTACTGCGCGAGTTTTACAATAGCCATACCGAAGACTGGAGTCCGTACCAGCCAGCGTGGATTACACTTCGAAATGAGCGAATTGCTCAGCATAAGATGTATATATACAAGCTACGCAACCTGTTTGACGAACAAGAATAATCATGAACTACAGACTCATTGTAGCCGGGTCCAGAGATTTTGATACCAATAACAATGAAAAGGCAATTCTTCATTTTATTGCCGGAACATTGATTTTTAATAACATCGATATATCATCGGACAATGTTGAAATTTGCCATGGCGACTGCAGAGGTGTGGATCAAGTAGCCAAGGTATTTTCAAAAAAATATAATCTTGAATGCTTTTCCTTTCCGGCAAATTGGAATGAGCACGGCAAAGCAGCTGGTCCAATAAGAAACGAACAGATGGCCTCGTGGGCTTGTGAGGGCGACTACCAAGGGATTCTTGTGGTTATTAAAAAACCAGATTCAAGAGGAAGTTCTCATATGATATCTTGCGCCAAAAAAAGAAACATGAAAATAATCGAAGTAAATGTTTTTTCTTCTTGACAGCGCGCGGAAAATCGAATATCATTTGAGCCAAGACAAGGAACAAAAAATTTGTTCCTGTTGACATGTATAACGTAAACGAGTAATAAATCTATGAAAGACTACACAATTAAAACAATTCTATCTTGGTTTACCGACGATGATGTTCCGCAGACTTTTGAACTTCATACGGACATTGGTTTTGCGGAAAGCATCCTAACGAGCAATGAGTTTTCGACGAAGCTTGAAGCAATCGAAAACATCGTTGGAACGATTGACACGTCGGCAGACGAAGACAATCAAATCTACGAGTTTACCCTTGAAGATCTTGAAGGCCCAGACGATGTTCCTTCGATGATGAAGGCACACAACTTAATCCTTGAGACTCTAAACAGTCTTTCGATAAAATAATTCTTGACATATCCTAATATACGCATTATACTTATGGTATCATAAGGGCTCGTAGCTCAGTTGGATAGAGCATCGGACTTCTAATCCGAGGGTCGCACGTTCGAGTCGTGCCGGGCCTGCCATTTGTTTTCGACAAAGAAAAAGAAAAGCATGGATCAGATTGCAGAGATAATGAACCATATAATCCCAATTCTTTCAGCTGGGATTGGTATTGTTCTTGTATCACTAATGGCGGCTGCGATGTTTATCGTGACGCTTGCCATTACCTTTTGGCCGGTTACTCTTGGGCTTCTTGTTGTATACTTTGGATTAAAGAGGCTAAGTGAGTGATATTTTAGAAATTTTGTTTGACTTTTTATTTTATGCATTTTCGATATCTTACTTGTGTATTGGATTGTATTTGGTGTTTGAACAGATAAATTATGGATATCGAAATACTTTTATCTACTCGGTCTTTTTGCTTACAGCTTGGCCACTACTGGCAGCTGTTGCAATAATTGCAATTTTCTTTCCGAAAATCACCCCACTAGACAATGAGGAAGAGTCATGATTCCGATTCCATTGGAAAAAATTGACATCATGAGGCTGACATCAAATGATTCCGGTAAAGAATTCGAATTTGATCCAGAGGCCATTTATAACCTAGACAC
>Ga0265293_10004497_pt1 | contig 24498 bp, 20 predicted proteins | sample Munlanlewell138R_FD_192505 | JGI IMG/M metagenome (GOLD analysis project Ga0265293, IMG submission 192505) | Leachate microbial communities from a municipal landfill in Southern Ontario, Canada - Leachate well 138R | ecosystem: Engineered > Solid waste > Landfill > Unclassified | place: Canada...
AGGCACATCTTTACAGTATCTATTGCATCAAAAATTGCTTCCTTATCCTCCTGCATGTCTTTATTATAAGCAAGTGGAATACCTTTCATAACTGTAAGCAGAGTTATAAGACTGCCATAAACTCTTCCGGTCTTACCCCTTACAAGCTCGGCAACATCAGGATTTTTTTTCTGTGGCATAATGCTGCTGCCTGTGCTGTAACCATCATCTAGTTCAACAAAATTAAATTCGCTTGTGCACCAAAAAATTATTTCTTCGCTGAATCTACTAAGATGCATCATTAAAATTGAAAGACATGATGCAAGCTCTATGACAAAATCCCTGTCGCTTACACCATCAATACTATTTTGGGTTATTTGGCCAAAGCCAAGGGAATGAGCAACGCTATACCGATCAAGGGGATATGTTGTTGCGGCAAGCGCTCCTGAGCCAAGCGGCATTATGTTTGTTCTCTCATAGCAGTCGTCAAGCCTTTCTACGTCACGAGCAAGCATTTGAAAATATGCCATCAAGTGATGAGAAAGCGTTATAGGTTGTGCTCTTTGAAGATGAGTATACCCGGGCATTATTGTATCAAGATGATTTTCGGACAAATCAAGCAGAGCATTCATAAGACCCAGTAGCATCTTTTTTATATTGACTATTTCTTCCTTAACATACATGCGTAGATCAAGAGCAACCTGGTCATTTCTACTTCTTCCGGTGTGGAGCTTTTTACCTGCTTCTCCAATTCTTGATATTAATATCTTTTCAATATTCATATGAATATCTTCGGCATCAATCTCAAATTCTACTTTTCCATCTTCAATATCCTGTTGAATTTCCAAAAGAGTGTCTTGAATAAGCAATGCATCATCCTTGTCGATTATCCTGTTCTCTCCAAGCATTACGACATGGGCAATGCTTCCTTGTATGTCTTGCTTATACAATCTTTTATCAAACCTGATAGATGAATTAAAGTCATCAACAGATTTGTCAGTACTCTTTTCAAACCTACCGCCCCATAACTTCATAGCAACCATCCTTTGACTAAATACTATAGAATAACTAATTCCCAAAAAGCATATTCCAGCTTACTATTTCATGAATAATCAAAAACATATTTAGATTAATTTTGTTTTTTCATCATCATCGCCCTAACTTTAATGGGTAAACCAAATAAATTTATAAAGCCTTCAGAATCTTTTTGATTATATACATCATCTTCCCCAAATGTGGACAATGCTTCATCATACAGAGAAAATTTTGACTTTGCACCTGCGCTCATTACATTGCCCTTATAAAGCTTAACACGTACTTTACCCGTAACAGTCTTTTGGGTTGTATCCACAAAAGAGGACAGTGCTTCTCTAAGTGGTGTAAACCATTGACCATAATATACTAGTTCAGCAAATTTTTGAGCAACTAAATCTTTATAATGTAAGGTGTCCCTATCAAGACACAAAAGCTCGAGTTCTCTGTGAGCATAGTAAAGAATGGTTCCGCCTGGTGTTTCATATACACCTCTTGATTTCATACCCACTAGTCGGTTCTCAACCATATCGCTAATGCCAATACCATTTTTTGCGCCAAGCTCATTTAACTTTTCAATTAACGCTACTGGGCTGTAAGCTTTGCCATTAATTTTTGTAGGGATTCCTTCTTCAAAATCAAGCTCTACATATTCTGGCTTATCTGGGGCTTTTTCTGGTGGGGTAATAATTTTAAGTAGCTTGTCATATTGTGGTTCATTCCATGGATCTTCTAGATCTGAGCCTTCATGGCTTAAGTGCCATAGATTTCTATCCATACTGTAGTTATCTTTCTTAGATACAGGTATAGGAATGCTTCTTTCCTTTGCGTAGTCAATTGCGTCATCTCTTGAGCGAATGGACCATTCACGCCATGGAGCGATTATCTTAAGATGTGGAGCTAATGCTTTAACAGTAAGCTCAAACCTTACCTGATCATTACCTTTACCGGTGCAGCCATGAGCAATTGCTGTTGCACCTTCTCTTTCAGCAATTTCAACCATTCTTTTTGCAATAATAGGTCTTGCAAAAGATGTTCCTAAAAGATATTTTCCTTCATACACTGCTCCTGCCTTTAAAGTAGGGAAAACATAATCTGTAACAAATTCTTCATTAATATCTTCAATATATACTTTGCTTGCCCCTGTTTTAATTGCTTTTTCGGTAAGAGGCGCAAGCTCTTCTCCTTGACCTACATCGGCTGCCATTGCAATAACATCATAATTGTAATTTTCTTTAAGCCATGGAATGATTATTGATGTATCAAGCCCACCCGAATATGCAAGGACAACTTTTTCCTTCTGCGACATATAAAAACCTCCTTAAATATGTTAGAATATCGATAAAGGAATTGTAATTGGTTCCAGTATCGAGTTTTTATCAGGTTTATTATTTAGTAAAGACTTAACGAATATAATATCCGCTAAAAGCTTTTTGCTATTATACATTAGAATGTATAATTATGCAAGGATATATTTTATTGATATTTGCTTATGAAATAATGATAGTTACAGTTCACAGCTGAATTAATTAAGTGAACAATAATCTGTAATACAGCTGTATTGCAGTATTAGAGATATCGTTCGCAATACTATAGTATGTGAACAGTAATCACAGGAGTTTAGATAATGATTATAATGGGAATTGATCCTGGATTTGCAACAACGGGGTATGGTATAATTGAACACAAAGAGAACAAATTTTCGGTAATTGATTATGGAGCAATTACAACAAAGGCTGGCATAGCGCTATGTGAAAGGCTTTATAAGCTTAATGTTGAGCTTGAGCAGATTATAATGATGTACAAGCCTGATACTGTTTCAGTAGAGGAGCTGTTTTTTAACAAAAATGTTAAAACTGCTTTAAGCGTTGGTCATGGCAGGGGGGTTGCTCTTTTATCTGCAGCTAGATGTGGTGTTGAAGTTTTCGAATATACTCCACTTCAGATAAAACAAGCAGTTGTAGGATATGGCAGGGCGCAAAAGGCGCAAGTGCAGCAAATGGTAAAAATAATATTAAATCTTAATGAAATTCCTAAACCTGATGATGTAGCAGACGCATTGGCTGCTGCCATTTGCCATGCTCATTCATATAAGGTTTATAAGATAAGGGAGAAAATATAGGGGGACAATTTAAAAAATGATAGCATACGTGAAAGGTGTTTTGGATTTCAAAGGTACTGACTTTGTAGTGGTAGAGGCAAAAGGTATAGGTTACAAGATTCAAACCCCATTACCTACAGTGGAAAAAATAGGTCAAAAAGGGGATGTAGTGAGAGTTTACACATATTTATATGTCCGTGAGGATGCTTTGAACCTCTATGGCTTTATAACCCAGGAAGAGAAGAGTACGTTTGAATTGCTTATTTCAGTATCGGGAATCGGTCCAAAAGCAGCGTTATCACTTTTGTCAACAGTATCCCCTTCAAGCTTTGCACTGGCAGTAATTACAGATGATACACATGCTTTGATGAAAGCTCAAGGTGTTGGAAAAAAAACAGCTCAGAGGGTTATTCTTGAACTTAAAGACAAGATAAAAAAGGAGCAACTTGTGGATGCCTCCCTAGTAGAAGCTGCTTCCGAAAATGGTAACGAATCAGGGAAAGAAGAAGCCATTAGTGCACTTATGGTGCTCGGATATACTTCGTTTGAAGCGCGCAGGGCAGTATCCTCAGTATTCACAGAGGATATGGACATGGAGACTATTATTAAAAAAGCATTAAAACTCCTATCCAAATAGTCAACTTGGAGATAGTGTAAAGCATAAAAAGGAAACCAAAACTTAAAACTATAAAAAGGAACGGAAATTTAAAACTATAAAAAGGAACGGAATTTGGAGGTTGGATTATGGTTGAGGAAAGGTTAACCGAACCAGGAACAACAGATGAAGATATGGATGAAATAAGCCTTCGACCAAAGAGATTATACGAATATATTGGGCAGGTGAAGGCAAAGGAAAATCTGAAAATTTTTATTGAGGCAACTAAAAGAAGGAATGAAGCTTTGGATCATGTTCTTTTGTATGGACCTCCGGGTCTTGGTAAGACGTGTCTTGCAAATATAATTGCCAATGAGCTAGGGGCTGGGATTAGAATCACATCGGGGCCAGCGATCGAAAGAGCGGGAGATCTTGCTGCTATTTTGACCAATCTTGGGCAGAATGATGTATTATTTATTGATGAGATTCACCGTTTAAACAGGAGTGTGGAGGAGATTTTATATCCAGCTATGGAAGATTATGCACTGGATATAATTATTGGAAAAGGACCTAGTGCAAGATCTATAAGGCTTGACCTTCCGCATTTTACGCTTATTGGTGCAACTACAAGAGCTGGTCTTTTAACTGCACCGCTAAGGGACCGTTTTGGAGTAATTAGCAAGCTTGAAATGTATTCAGTAGCGGAGCTTAAGCAAATAGTAAACCGTTCTGCTGGCATTTTGAATATCGGAATTGACGATAAGGGCTGTACTGAAATTGCTATGCGCTCAAGGGGGACGCCTAGAATTGCAAACAGACTTTTAAAGAGAGTCAGAGATTTTGCACAGGTTAAAGCTGAGGGTCATATTACCTTAGAGGTTGCAAAGATGGCCCTAGATGCGCTGGAGATAGATGCTTTAGGACTTGACAGAGTGGATAGGAACCTATTATTATGTATTATCGAAAAGTTCGATGGGGGACCTGTTGGGCTGGACACTGTTGCTGCGGCTATAAACGAGGAAGCTGATACTATCGAAGATGTTTATGAGCCATATTTTTTACAGATGGGTTTCATAAACAAGACACCAAGAGGCAGAATGGCTACAAGAAGGGCTTTTGAACATTTTGGACTAAAGTATGAAGAAAGAATTGGGTAAAGAGTTTTTATGAACAAAAAAGGTGGTGTAAAGGGTTTTCGACCCTTAAAGAAAATGAAATTACTTTTGCATATGTGTTGTGCTCCATGTTCAATATATCCTGTAAATGTTCTACAGGAAGAAGGTCTGGACTTTCAGGGCTATTTTTACAATCCTAATATTCATCCGATTGATGAGTTTAAAAGAAGAAAGAAAACGGTTGAGATATATGCCGAGTTAAAAGGTCTTAAGGTGTTTTATGAGGATGATTTTAAACAGGATGAGTGGGAAAAGTTCTCAAAGTCGGAAGCTGAAAGGTGTACCATGTGCTATAGCTTAAGAATGGATAAAGCTGCAAGGTTTGCTGCTCAAAAAGGATTTGATGCCTTCACTACAACGTTATTAATAAGTCCTTACCAGAAGCATGATTTAATAAAAAAATTGGGTGAAAGCAGTGCATTAAAATATGGAGTGAACTTTTATTACCACGATTTTAGACCAGGTTTTAGACAGGGGCAGAATGAGGCGAGAGAAATGCAGCTTTACAGGCAGAAGTTTTGCGGTTGCATAATATCTTTTAATGAATCAAATATGAGGAAGAAAAAAGTAAAGTGATATTGTGATTAACAACTATCAAATTATATATAAAGTTAGCTCAACTTTTTTTAGGAGCAACATTTTGTGACTCTCTGTGTTAAAGTCATATTACAATTCAATTACATTCATCTTAAATTCATTTATTTTTATCGAAATCTAAAGGAATATTGTTTTTTTTGTCGAAATACTTAGTTGAAGGACAACAAAATTTTACAATACTTTTGTTTGAAACAAAATGATGTTTAGCTAAAGCCGACATCACTGTTTCTTACTATACTAAAGATAAATTACCTGGAGAGTCAACTAAATGAAAAAAAATACGACATTATTTCTTATTATTGTATTATCAATTTTATATTTTGCATCTGTATCTTTTGCGCAACCTGTAAGCTTTTCTTATGATGGCATTTTATACCAACAGGACAAATTTTCCTTAAAGATAAATAGCGACGTTATGTTTTCTGATATGACCATCCTGATAGTTGATAATAGGACTCTTGTGCCAGCAAGAGACGTATTTGAAAAGCTCGGAGCCGAAGTCATCTGGGATGGAGTTAATAGAATTGTGCATATAAATGCAGACAAGGTTGAAATAACTCTTAAAATAAATGACACAAAAGCAATTGTTAACGGTAAAGAAAGGCATATGGACGTACCTGCAAGAATTGTAAATGACAAAACTATGATACCTCTTCGATTTGTTGGGGAGCAAATGAACATGATTGTGGGATGGCACTCTGATGAAAAGCTGATAACACTTACTAGCTGTAAAATGACAGGGATAAGCAGCAGTTTTGTTTCTTCCACTGAAAAAGTTGAAATAAGCTTTTTACTTGACGGATGCAATACATATAATACTTTTATCTTAAAGGAGCCTGACAGAGTAGTAGTTGATATTCCGAATACTGTATTAATCGGTGACCCAGCACAGATCCCTGTTAACATACACCCTGTAAAATCAGTCAGGTATGCGCAGTTTGACAAGTCAACAACAAGAATTGTGTTTGATGTCATAGGTCAGCCCCAATATAGTATAAATACTGTTGAAGGGCGGTTGGTTGTTTCATTTTCAACAACGAAGCTAGGTGACGAGGTACCTGCTCCTACTGCAATTCCTAGTCCCACTCCGATGTCTACACCGGAGCCTGCAAAGCCTACACCTACAGTAAAGCCTACACCAACAACGGTGGCTACACCTACCACAACCCCGGTGCTTACACCTACAGTAATGCCAGTGGAAACGCAAGAGCCTGCAAAACCGACACCGACACCTATGCCTACGCCAACAGTAGCAGCTACACCCACCACAGCCCCGGTACCTACAACTATACCGACTCCAACGCCGACACCGGAACAAAATGAGCACATTTTGGAAAGTGTCAGTACATATGAAAAGAGCGGGAACAGGATTTTGTTGACAATGACCAACATAAAGCTGGTTGATGAGGATGGAAATAAAAAGTATGAGGAACTACGGGATTCTACAGGTAAAACAATAATTTTAAAGTTTCCGGATGATGCTGCAATCATTGAAAATAAGACTATTGAGTTAAACGATCCTCTTGTTGATAATATAATTATTTTTAAAAATACCAACACAAAGGAGTATTTTATTGTAATTAATACAAAACGCAGGATTTTATATAACATTACATATAATTCTGCTGTTAAATCTTCACTAATTGAAATGTATGAACCTGAGCTGGTCGATCGTGGAGATACTTCGCCTAAAACCCCACCTGCAAATTATAACAACCTTGAGGGCATAGATCATTCCTTAAACAGCGGGAGAGATAGAATTTCTGTAAAGCTTCCGAATTTTTATGGGTATAATGCATTCAGACTTACTGATCCGGACAGAATTGTAGTTGATATCCCAAATACGCGTACCGAAAGTTTACAGCAGGTATTAAATGTTAACAGTAACCTTATAAAAGGAGTAAGATATGCACAATACAAAGAAAATGTTGTACGTGTTGTTATTGATCTGAAATCTCAGGCATGGTATGAAATTACTGAAAATACCGGTGAACTTGCAATTGAACTGGTAAAACCACAATTTGTAGGTGTTAAGTACCATAATGTGTATGACAGAGTTTATCTGACATTACCGGGGGTCAAGCTTACAGGAGGGCAAGAGGAAAAGATAAAGTATTACACTGACCGCTATGATCCTAATGGAAATTCATATATGCTTACATTTGCAACCGATTCGCCAATCTTTGGAACAGGAAAAATGATGATTAACGATGGAATGCTAGAATCCATAGAGATATCCTATGACACTGCACGAAAAGAGACCTGTGTAAAATTTAACGCAAATGCCGGTTATGTTTATAATGTTTCGGGAAGATCAGAGACTGGTGATACAGCTGTCACAATAATTAACCCGTACTCATTGGATGACAGGCTGGTAATTATTGATCCAGGGCATGGTGGAGTAGATCCGGGAGCTGTAGCAGGAAATATTTATGAGAAAAACTTCAATCTTGATACTGCCTTAAGGCTGCAAAGACTTCTTGAAAAGAAAAATATCAACACATACATGATGAGGGAGGATGACACTTTTGTAGGTCTTTATGAAAGGGCATACATTGCTAATAAGCTTAACGGAACGCTGTTTTTGAGTATTCATAACAATGCTCATCCAAGCAATAAGAACTATGGAGGTACCGAAGCCTTCTATTTTCAAGGGGGTACAACTATCGGAAACATAAATGGACAGATTTTTGCTGGATTGGTACAGCAAAAGCTGGTCCAATACCTTAATACAGCTGATAGGCAAATAAAGCATAAAAATTATGTGGTCATAGAAGCTACAACAATGCCTGCAGTATTGGCTGAAATTGCTTTCATGACTAATGAGAATGATCTTCGTAACCTGCTGGATGATGATTTTAGACAGCGTGCAGCAGAAGCACTATTCGATGCAATAGAGGAAGCGCTTAATCGGATTTAACTGGTTGTCCTTCTATATTCGGTCAAATATTGCTGTTGTGTGAAATTAGAGAACAAAATCTTGAAAATAGTACAAATATCAAAGACTTTTTGTAAAAGTCTTTTTTTTGTCCATATTTACGAACAACCACTCATATATTTAAGTATGAGGAGGAGATGATTATGAAAAAAATTATATTAATAATGATGGTTATATCCTTAATCTTTTTACTGGCTGCATGCTCTTTTTTTGGTTGGAACAAGGACAAAGAAGTTGACAATGAGTACGTTTCGAAACTAACGACACCAACCTCTACAATTCCCCCGTTTATTCCAGGGAATGGATCTGGAAGCTCAATAATAAACAACACAACAGTTCCAGCTCCGACAAAGGTTCCAGTTCAGAGCCCTACCAGCGAAACAATGATAATAACTTCTTATTATCAGGATGCTGAAGGTCATATAATACCTGCTGCATGCACAGTAGAAAAGCAGGTTGGTGTTGCAAGAGCGTCAATCATTGCAACTATTGATAATTCTGTCAATCGCGAGCAAATCGCGTATTATGGATTGTATCCAGTATTACCAAGAGGTACTGAAGTTTTGGGAATCAATATTAAAGAAGAAACGGCAATAATTGATTTTAACAAAAGTGTACTGGACTATGATAGTGAGCAAGTAGAAAAAAATATTATATCAACAATTGTGTACACGTTGACTGAATATGACACTATAGACAGTGTAAGAATCCTGGTCAATGGTTATGAGCAGGGGAATCTAAAATTTGGAGCTGATATATCCGGACTTTTAAATAGGGATAATTGTATGATTAACTCATACAGTGCAAACCGTGAAACAGGAGTTCAAAAGTCAGATATATATGTATATAAGAGTGTAGATAACAGGTTCAATTACCTAGTTCCTGTTTCGGTAGAGCACACTCTACTTGAGAGTGCCGATATTCCTGGGAAGCTTATTGATCTTTTGAGTAATGAATACAGTAATGATAAATTCTTTTCAGAGATTCCTGCTTCTACAAAGCTTTTAGATAGCAGCATAACTGAGGATGTGCTGGAAATTGACCTAAGCGCTGAAATTAAGAATTACACAGGTAGTACCAGAGAAAACAGAATAGTTAATCAGGTATATCATACTATGAAGCAAATAGATGGAATAAACAAGATTAAAATATTGATTGAAGGAGCTGCTCAAAAACTACCCGAGGGCACTAACATATCTCAGACAGTATTTTTACCTGAAAAAATTAATATTTTAGACTAGAATGCAGCTAATAGACTTAAATAGCAGTGGATTTGAGCTGCTTCAATCTGCTTTTTTACTACACCATATCATTATTCATGTGTGAAAAAGCAGATTGAACTTGAGATGGGTATAAATTGACAATTTGGAAATGATAATATATGATGTATTCGTTGTACGCTTTTGCTGTCGCTACTTAAGCGGGAGTATGGATCAAAATAATGGGAAAGTGAATACTTTCCTAAAAAACAGGTGAGTATTTTGAGATTTGATGGAAGAGATTATTCTGAGTTAAGAAAAGTAAGGATTACGCGTCACTATATTAAGCATGCCGAAGGTTCTGCGCTCATTGAAACAGGAGATACGAAGATTATTTGCACTGCAACTATTGATGATAGAATACCTCCGTTTAAAAAGAATTCCGGAACAGGCTGGGTCACCGCTGAGTATTCAATGCTGCCCCGCTCAACTCAGGTTAGGAACGTGCGCGATATTAACAAGTTAAGACTAGGTGGTAGAACCCAGGAGATACAAAGACTTATTGGAAGATCATTAAGATCTGTGGTTAACATGAATGTGCTTGGTGAGAGACAAATTATCATTGATTGCGATGTAATACAAGCTGATGGAGGAACTAGAACAGCTTCTATCACAGGTGCGTTTGTAGCCCTTGTAGATGCCTGTAATTCTCTTTTGAAAAACGGGCAGATTGAAAAAATGCCGGTAATTGATTTTGTGGCAGCAACAAGCGTCGGAGTAGTAAGTGGCAAAGAAATGCTGGATTTATGCTATATAGAGGATTCCAATGCAGAATTGGATATGAATGTGGTTATGACTGGTAAAGGTGAGTTTGTTGAAATACAGTGTACCGGAGAACAATTTCCTTTTAAGAGGGAGAAATTTGACAGATTGCTTGGGATTGCGCAGCATGGTATAGAGGATCTGGTTAAGTTACAAAAGAAGGTTCTAGGATCTCTTGCAAGTGAAGTAGGGAGAACGCGAAAAAATGAAGAAGTTTATCGTAGCGACGAGGAATAAGGGAAAAATCTTCGAGATAGCTGAGATTTTGCAAGAGTTCAATTTTGAAGTAATTTCTATGGTTCAAGCTGGTATTAGTAAAGATATCAAAGAAACCGGTAGAACATTTATGGATAATGCTCTAATCAAAGCAAAGGGAATATATGGATTAACCCATGAAATGGTTATGGCAGATGACTCGGGTCTTGAGGTAGAGTACTTAAACGGTGCTCCTGGGATATACACTTCAAGGTTTGCTGGGGAAGGCGCTACTGATATTGAAAGAATAAACAAGCTGCTGGAGTTACTTAAAGGTGTTGACATAAATAGAAGAAAAGCTAGGTTTGTTTGCGCAATAGCAGTTTTTCTTCCTGATGGAACACACTTTACAGTTGAAGGCACGTGCGAAGGTTATATAGGATTTGAATTGAAAGGTGAAAATGGTTTTGGTTATGATCCCATATTTTACATACCTGAGTATGGCATGACTATGGCTGAAATGGAACCAGAACACAAGCACCGTATAAGCCACAGAGGTACAGCTTTGAGAAAGATGGTAGAAGAACTTACAATTCATTTGCAAAAAGAGCTTAATTGAAAAGTTAAAGTCTGGTGGATATAGTAAAGTCTTGCAAAAAGACAGGCAGGCCCAAAAAGATTGAGAGAAAATGGTGTTGACAAAACAAATATCTGCCTGTATAATTATTTAAGTCAGTGTAGCATTGAATATGCGGGTGTAGTTCAATGGTAGAACATCAGCCTTCCAAGCTGATTGTGAGGGTTCGATTCCCTTCACCCGCTCCAACCAAAAAAGGTAGTGTTAAGCCACCTTTTTGTATTATGTGCCTGTAGCTCAGCTGGATAGAGCAACGGACTTCTAATCCGTAGGTCAGGGGTTCGAATCCCTTCAGGCACGCCAGAGTAAACCCGCCAATAGCAATTATTAGCGGGTTTTGTTGTATCTTGTAAACGGTTTGCACAAAGTGATTTTGACTACTTATTTCATTACATAAAGCTTTAGCAAAAGTGGCAGTATTAAATGTAAAAACATATTAATAAAAACATATAAAAGGAAGGTTTATATATTATGAATATTTGTTTTCTTGATGCAATAACTTTAGGAGATGTTGATTTTTCTGCCTTTAATAAGTTTGGCAATATAACAATACACCAAACTACCCAGCCTTCTGAAACTGCAGCAAGGATTAAAGATCAAGATGTAGTGATATCAAATAAAGTTCTCCTAAATGAATCTAATATTAAGGATGCTCATAAGGTAAAGCTTATATGTGTTGCAGCCACAGGCACAAACAACGTAGATCTGGTCTATGCAAAATCAAGGGAGATTGTTGTAACTAATGTTTCAGGGTACTCCACAAACAGTGTTGCACAGCATACGTTTTCCATGTTGTTTTATCTTATTGAGCAGCTATCCTATTATGACCAGCTAGTTAAAACTGGAGAATATACCAGAAGCGGAGTTTTCACAAACCTTGACAGACCCTATTGGGAAATTAAGGGGAAAACATGGGGTATCATAGGTTTAGGTAACATTGGAAGAACAGTTGCTTCTATAGCTGATGCTTTTGGCTGTAGAGTAATATATTATTCAACATCGGGACAAAACAATAATTCACAGTATACAAGAGTTGATATCGAAGAACTTATGCAAAGCTCTGATATTGTGTCAATTCATTCACCCCTGAATGAAAACACAAAAAATCTAATAACTTATGAGCAAATCAAACTGATGCAAAAACATGCTATTTTACTGAACCTTGGAAGGGGAACAATTGTCAATGAAACAGATCTTGCAAAAGCTTTGGATGATGACCTAATCTATGGAGCAGGACTAGATGTTTTAGAAAGCGAACCAATAAATGCGGGCAATCCCCTACTAAATTTAAAGAATCCGGATAAACTTTTAATTACTCCGCATATAGCATGGGCAAGTATAGAAGCACGTAAAACGCTGGTAAATGAAATATACCTTAATATTGATGCATACAAAAAGGGAGAATCAAGAAACAGGGTTAACTAATCTTTAATGTTGCATCTTCTAGCAAGTTTGAACGAGATAGAGTGATGTTACAGAATTAACTAGCAAAAATATCAAAAAAGAAGTGGTCTTTAACTGAATTTTAATGAATTGGATTTATTTTGAGGAATTAGGGAGGAAAAAATTGAATTTTCAGAAAATTATGAGTTTAGTAGATCATACTTTACTGTCTACTACTGCAACATGGAATGATATAAAGATTATATGTGATGATGGATTAAAATATAAAGTTGCCTCAGCTTGCATACCGCCTTCCTTTGTAGCAAAGGCTAAAGAGTATGTTGGAGACAAGTTATCCATATGCACGGTTATTGGTTTTCCAAATGGTTATAGCACCACTTTATCAAAGGTGTTCGAAGCAAAGGATGCAATAAAAAAAGGTGCTGATGAGATTGACATGGTGATTAATCTGGGCATGCTAAAGTCGGGTGACCTCGAAGAAGTAGCAGCTGAAATAAAAGCGCTAAGAGATACTGTAGGAAGCAGAATATTAAAGGTCATTATTGAAACTTGTGTATTAACAACTGAAGAAAAAATTGCTATGTGCAATATTGTAACTGATGCAGCTGCAGATTATATTAAAACATCTACAGGTTTTTCAACAGGTGGTGCTACTAGGGATGATGTAAAATTATTTGTACAAAATATAGGAAGCAATGTTAAGATAAAAGCCGCAGGTGGAATTAAGACGTTTTCAGATGCTGAGGATTTCATAAGTCTAGGAGCATCAAGACTAGGAACAAGTTCTCTTGTCAAAGCACTTAAAGACCAAGAGAAAGGGAAAAACTGAGGAAGAATGCTGAGGTATATATAATCGGAGAAGATTTGTTATGAGAATGTATGACATAATTATGAAAAAGAGAAACGGTGAAGTTTTGAATGATAAAGAAATCAAATACTTCATTGATGGTTATACAAATGGAGAAATTCCTGATTACCAAGCTTCCGCTCTTATGATGGCTATATTTTTTAGTGGTATGAACAGCCATGAAACATATTTACTTACTAAATGCATGGTTGAGTCAGGGGATGTAGTTGATTTGTCATCCATACCTGGTATCAAGACTGATAAACACAGTACAGGAGGCGTTGGGGATAAGACAACAATGGTAATAGGTCCTGTTGTGGCTTCATGTGGTGTACCGGTGGCTAAGATGTCTGGTCGAGGCTTAGGTCACACAGGTGGTACTTTAGATAAGCTTGAATCAATTCCGGGGTTTAGAACTACAATTTCTCCTGGACAATTCATTGAACAGGTGAAAAATATTGGGATTAGTGTCATAGGGCAGACAGCAAATCTTGTCCCGGCTGATAAAAAACTGTATGCCTTAAGGGATGTAACTGCAACTGTTGACAATAAATCTTTAATAGCAGCTAGTATAATGAGTAAAAAGATAGCTGCTGGAACTGATGCTATATTACTGGATGTTAAAATGGGCAGCGGAGCTTTCATGAAAACGCTTTCGGATTCTATAGAACTAGCAAAAGAGATGGTGTCAATAGGTGAATATTACCGAAAACAAACGATAACTTTAATTACTAATATGGACAGTCCGTTGGGGAATGCCATAGGGAATTCGCTGGAAGTAATTGAGGCGGTAGACACATTAAAAGGACATGGACCTTCTGACGTTACAGATATTTGTATTAATCTTGCAGCAAATATGCTATATCTTGCAAGAAAAGGGAGTATAAGGGAATGTATAAAGCTTGTACAGGATGCCATGGAAAGTGGAAAAGCACTATCAACCTTTAAGAAGATGGTTGCGTCTCAAGGTGGAGATGTTTCGGTGATTGATAATACAGACCTTTTTGATAAGGCAGAAATTGTTTATGAAGTAAGATCCGACAAGGAAGGTTTTATCACTTCCATGGATACTGAAAAATGTGGAATTGCGTCCGTAGTACTAGGAGCAGGAAGAAAAAGCAAGGATGACAAAATCGACTACAGCTCAGGTATAATATTTAAAGCCAAAACGGGTGATAGGGTAACAAAGGGGGAGACATTAGCAATCCTTTATACTTCAAAGAAGAGTGCAATTAAAACTTCTGAGGATATTTTGAAGAGTGCAATTTTGATTGAACCACTTAATCCTAAGACCATACCCATAATTCAAGCAAGAGTTACCCAGGATGGAGTACAAACATATCTATAATGGAGGTGGAGTTTATTTGAAAGATCAAGAAGTAAGAATGGGAACAGTTATCAGGGATGATAGACCAGAACGCGGTATTTTGGTAGGTGTTGAAATTTCCCAAGGCAAAATAATTGATGGAATGAGTGAGTCAGAAAGATCCATAGAAGAGTTGGAGGAGTTAGCAAAGACTGCTGGCGTTGAAGTTATTGGAAAAATGCTTCAAAAAAAACAGAGCTTTGATCCTGCTACTTATATTGGCAGAGGTAAACTAGATGAATTAAAAGAAATGTGCAGTTCGGTTGAAGCGAACCTAGTAATTTTTGATAATGAGCTTACCGGAGCGCAAATGCGAAACATTGAAAACAAGCTTGAGGTCAAAGTTGTTGACCGTACAATGCTGATACTTGATATATTTGCTCAAAGAGCTCAATCCAGTGAGGGTAAGCTTCAGGTTGAGCTTGCACAGTTAAAATACAGATTACCACGGTTAATAGGTTTAGGTACTGAGCTATCCAGACTTGGTGGGGGAATTGGTACACGTGGCCCTGGAGAGGCTAAGCTTGAAATGGATCGAAGGCATATAAGAAGGCGAATAAAGTATCTTGAAGATGAGTTAAAGGAAGTCAACAAACGTCGTGGTATTATCAGGAGCGGGAGAAGGAGAAATGATTTACCTATAATCACTTTGGTAGGCTATACTAATGCAGGAAAGTCATCATTGATGAATTGCTTATGCGACTCTGAGGTTTTTGTTGAAGATAAACTTTTTGCAACTCTTGATCCTACAACAAGGAAAATGGTTTTGGATGAAGAGCAGACTATTCTACTGGTGGATACTGTTGGATTTGTTCGGAAGCTTCCTCATGAGCTTATAAAAGCATTTAAATCAACACTTGAAGAAGCAGTATATGCAGATGTTTTACTTCATGTTGTAGATGCATCCTCAGAGGAGTACGAAGAACATATAGAGGTAGCCGAAAGACTGCTTGAAGGTTTAGGTGTGTTTGGAAAACCGATGATTACTGTTTTAAATAAGATTGACCTTTTGCCACCAGGTATGAGAGCTACATTAAAGGGAGCAAGAAAAAATGTGGTTGAAGTATCAGCAAAAACAGGAGAAGGGATATCAAAATTAACAGAAAAGGTATTATCAATAATCAAAACAAGTGAGGTTGATATGGATTTACTAATACCTTTTGACAAAGGGAATATTGTTTCATTTGTTCATGAAAACGCTTCAATTTTGAATGAAGAATATGTACCAGAAGGAGTTATAATTAAAGCAAGGATCCCTAAAAATAAAGTTGCCAGCTTATCTGAATATGAAACGTCTGTATAAATAGATAAATATTTAGCTGATTTGGTAGCGAGTATGCCCTCAACTTCGAGAAGTATTAATTAAATAGTTTTCTAAAACAGACTTGTACTGTTTTTTGAAATCACTTGGTGAAAGTCCGGTCTGTGTTTTAAATATTCGACTGAAATACAAGGGGTTTTCATATCCAACAAAATTACCGACTTCGCCAATATTCATTGAGGAATTTGTAAGTAGTTCACGAGCTTTATCAATTCTGACTGCAGTGAGGTATTCTATTGGTGGCAAACCGGTAAGGTTCTTGAAGTTGTGGATAAACCAATATGTACTAAGATTACACATGTCTGCCAGTTCTTTGACACGGAGCTTTGAACTGTAATTTCTGTGTATATATCCAATAACTTTCTGGAGATTTGCGTCTTTGGTTCTGTTACTTCCTGATGAATATTCGTGAATTTTTCTTGAGAGATAGGAAATCAGCTCTAAAAGAAGAGCCCCAGCCATTTTATCATGCATAGACCTTTTGATCTGGAGTTCATACATAATTCTTTTATAAAGGTCTATAGCGGTCTCGCTAAACCCGATATAAAATACAGCGTTTCCTGCTAACTCCGCTTCTATAAGGCATTCTCTTGCACCATATCCAGTAAAATGAACCCAATACACTTCAGGTTGCTCTTTGTAATAATAGTTATAGCATTGTTCTTCTCCAGGTTTAAAAACAACAATATTACCTTCGGGTACACAAACCATCTGATCGGCTATTTTGTAATACCCTTTGCCTTTTGATATATAAATAATTTGGTAATCAAGTCTTCCGTCTGTGCGTTCACTGGTAAAATCCTTAGTGATGAATTTTTGATAACCACAGCAATTAACAGTTATATAATTCTTTTGATCAAGGTAACCGCATTCCTGACGGTAACGCCTTAAGTGTCCCGATGTGTCAATCATACTTATAAATTATCTCCTCTTCAAGTATTCAGCAATATAGTGCATATATTCAACAATACAATGTATTTATATATTGACATTATAAGTGATAGAATTACATTGAGTCAACATAACGTATTGTAATTTCGCGCAGTAAAGCTACAAGTGTTACTGTTCACACCCCTCTAAAATTAATTAAGTGAACAACCATCTTTAAAATACAGCTAGTTACTGCGAAGCTTAGGAAAACACAGTTTTAGGTGTTCTTATTTGACACAACATAGTGTATTAATTGAGGCAGTAAAAAGCAAAATATGAAAAATGACAAAATCTCATTTTTAAAAATGGCAAGAAGCAAGCAATTTGAAAATTAGGAGGAAGAAGATATGAAAGGGAATCTTTTAATTGCACACGGCGGAGGACCTACTGCGGTGATAAACTCGTCTTTGCAGGGAGTAATTGAAGAAGCTAAAAAGCATAGTGAAATTGAGGGAATTTATGGAGCAAGGTTTGGAGTTGAAGGTGTTTTAAAAGAAGACTTTATTGACCTTGGGAAAGAACTTGATTCAGTAATCAAAAAGCTTGGTGTAACACCTGCTTCAGCTTTGGGTTCATGTAGAAGAAAGCTCACTGAAGCAGACTACCCTGTTGTCCTTGAAATCTTGAAAAAGTATAATATACGTTACCTTTTCTACAACGGCGGTAATGATTCTATGGATACTTGCAACAAAATAGCAAAGCTTGCTGGTAATTATGAAATGAGAGTTATAGGTGTTCCAAAAACAATTGATAACGATCTGGAACATATTGACCACTGCCCGGGTTTTGGTAGTGCAGCTCGCTATGTTGCAATATCTACACTTGAAATGGCAAAGGATGTTGAGTCACTTCCCATTCATGTAGTGGTAATGGAAGTTATGGGAAGAAATGCTGGTTGGCTTGCTGCAGCAGCTTCGCTGGCAAAAAAGGACAAAGATGTGGGACCTCATCTTATATACCTTCCGGAAAGACCGCTTGTTGAAGAAGAATTCCTCGAAGATGTAAAGGAATGGAGCGATAAGGTAAATGGTGTACTAGTTGTTGTAAGTGAAGGATTAGTAAAACCCGATGGATCACCAGTTGCCGACACAGGAGTTGTAGATGGTTTTGGACATAAAGTTCCTGGAGGTGTAGCGCAAGCATTATCAAATCTTATTATAAATAAGCTAGGGCTAAAATCAAGGGCTGACAAACCTGGGCTTTTGGGTAGGGCATCAATACCCATGCAATCATTTATAGATAGAGAAGAGGCTAGGGAGGTAGGAGCTTTTGCAGTTAAATCAGCGATATCTGGCAAGTCTGGATATATGGTATCAATGAAACGTATTTCAAGCAATCCCTATAAAACAGAACTGGAGCTTGTACCATTGGAAAAGGTAGCAAATGTGGAAAAGAAATTTCCCCTTGAGTGGATCAATGAAAGAGGTAATGGTGTTAAAAAGGAATTTGCTGATTATTGCTTGCCTTTAATAGGTGATCCACTGCCTGAATATATTTCCTTGAAAAAAGTTGCAGTGCCTAAAAAATAGTCAAGCGGGTTGGCAGAGTTTGTATTTCAAAAGGTGAAGGTTATGGCACAAATTTAGCTTTCACGAAGAAAAAACTTAGGCTTTTGAAATGGTTTGATGAAATACATTAAGTTATACAGTGAATAAACGCTTGTTGGGAGCCTACACACAAAACACATAAGGAAGGCTTGTGCGCCCGCGTTTTAGCGTACAGCTTGCGCAGCAAGTTCATTATTAAATATAAAAAATTTAAAGTAAAGGGGTTAGGATTTATGTTAGTTACAGCTAAAGAACTTGTGCTTGATGCACAAAAAAGAGGTTATTGTGTTCCCGCAATAAACACTCAGGGTGGAAATTATGACATGATAAGGGCAATTGCAGAAGCAGCAGAAGAACTAAATTCTCCTATCATGCTTGCTATGTATGTAGCAAACGTTCACTACTATGGGATGGACTGGTTTTTTGAAGTTAGCAACTATTTTGCAAATAAGGTAAAAGTTCCTGTAGCAATTCATCTTGACCATGGAGATACATTTGAAGCCTGTATAAAAGCAATTAAGCTGGGCTTTACTTCCGTTATGCTTGACTGCTCCACAGAAACTCTTGAAGAAAATATCAGGGGGACTAATGAGGTAATAAAAGCAGCTCATGCAGTGGGCGTTTCTGTAGAAGCAGAGGTTGGAGAACTGCAGAGATTAGATGATGGAGTAGTAAAAGAAAACAAGAACCTCGCATCTGTGGAAGATGTTGTGAAGTTCGCAGATTCTTGTCAGCCGGACATGCTAGCAGTTGGTATAGGAAATGCTCATGGCTTTTATAAAGGCAGACCCAATATAAGACTAGATATACTTGAAGAAATCAGGAAGGTTACCGATATTCCACTTGTAATGCATGGGGCTACTGGAATTCCTGAAGAAGATGTGAAAAAAGCTATCAGAATTGGTATTGCAAAAATTAATTTTGGGACGCTTGTAAGGCATAAATATATGGAATATTACAAGGAAGGCATTGACACTCTAAAGCATAGCGGCCATTCCTGGATGGTTGCCCAGTATGCATGCGGCAAATTGAAAGATATTATTAAAGACATAATAGTGCTTTCAGAGTCGGACAACAAGTATTAATAAGGATACTTATGATTTGTTTATTTGAGTGTTTATAATGATGTGATGTAGTAACGAAATAAAGCCAATTATACTTTTTACTACACACATATCATTATTCAATTTTAATAAAGCGGATTGAAATGCTAACTAGTAGCACAAAATTTAAAAATTTGAAAGGAGTGCTAACATGGAACATACTAAATTGAATGTTGGATTTATTACAACTGTTTCAGGTCGTTGGCCAAGAGAACTACCAAGGCAAAGGGATAAAGAGTGTTCACAATGGCTCAAAAAGGAGTTTCCCAACGCCAATATTTTAAAAAGTGCTGATATTGCGGTGGACAATAATGAAGTGGAAAAGACTGCGGAGTTTTTTAAGAAATCTTCAGTTGACCTATGCATTCTTCTAATGGGTGCGTTTACTGGTGACTATGCGGTAACTTACCTTGCAGAGGAGCTTAAGGTTCCTGTTATTATATGGGCACCTTATGAACCTACCTATGATGGCGGAAGATTAATGGCTAATGCGCTTGTAGCATCTACCATGAATGCTGCTGCGCTCCATAGGCTTGGGATGGACTATCATTTTGTATATGGAAGCTATACCGATGCAAGAGTTAAAGATGAAATTACAAGGATTATACGAGTACATGACGCAATAAAGAAACTTAAAAATACGTTTCTCGGTATGTTGGGCTACAGACCTACTGCTTTTTATAGTTCTGCTTTTGATGAAGGCCTTATCCGAAAAAAATTCGGCATTAAAATTGAAGAGTTTGATTTAGCAGTAATTCTTGAAAAAGCCAGAAAAGTAGATATGGAAAGAATCAAAAGTGATAACGCTGCTCTTAAAGAGGCAAGTGCAATTGATTGTGACCTGCCGGAAGAGTATATTGAAAACCACAGTAGGCTATATTTTGCAATAGATGAGTTTATAAAGGAAAAGGGATTCAATGCATTATTGCTAAAATGCTGGCCAGAGCTTGGAGAACTTAAATTTACACCTTGTGCAGTTATTGGAAGGTTTGCAGACCAAGGATATCTGATTGGCTGTGAAGGGGATATGGATGCTACCGTATCTATGTTGATTCAAAGCTATATTACGGGAAAGCAGACATTTATGACTGATCTCATAGATATAAATGAAAAAGAGAACACTGCTTTGTTCTGGCATTGCGGGCAAGCGGGGCTAAAACTGAAAGATCCAGATAGTGATGTGATGCTTAGAAACCATCCGCTTGCTGGACAGGGTACTGCATATGAAATGACTTTAAAACCAGGACCGGTAAACGTATGCAGAATGTCTAAGATAGGGAATGAATACAAGCTTTTCATGATTAAAGGAAAAGCAATACCAACCAAAAAAGTTACTAAAGGTGTAATGGTTAACGTTGAACTTGATGCTCCCGTACTTAAAACGCTTTACAAAATAGCAGAAGAAGGTGTCCCGCATCATTATAGTATAGTTTGGGAAGATATATATGATGATATGCTCATGTTTTGTAAAGTACTGGGTATAGAGGTTATAGAGGTTATAGAGGTTGAGGATTAAAGACACAATAATCTTTGGGTACAAATTCTAAGGAAAATACTAGTAACAAACTAGAATAAGCGATAAACTAAAGTAAATACAAGATAGCAAAGGGAGGATATCTTAGATGAAATATATTTTTGTAAATTTAAAAAGATTTGATGTTCCAAAAAGTATGGGGGGAATTTGTCAGTTTGAAAACCCTGCAGATTGGGTCGAGAATGTTATAAAAGAAAGTGTAAAAAATGGGTTAGGTAAACTTGATGATATGCTCGTAACCTACCTTATGCCCGAAGCACTTATTCTAAAAACTTTTGACGAGCTTAGCAGTTATAAAGAGGATGAAACAGCTACAGTAAAAATAGGAAGTCAGGGAGTATTCAGAGAGAATGTGCGCAAAGGTGGAAACTTTGGAGCATTTACTACTAATCTTCCGGCAGCAGCTGCAAAAAACATGGGCTGTTCTTGGTCCATAATAGGTCACTCAGAAGAAAGAAGCGATAAGCTTGGAATTCTGGGCAAATTTGATCCTGCAATATTGAAGGAATTAAGCGGATTAAAAAAAGCAAAAGCTTGTATTGACAGAATGATTAATGAGGAGGTTCTTTGTGCCTTAGAATCAAAAATAGATGTATTAATGTGCGTAGGAGAAACCTCAGAAGAAAAAGGCGAAGGCGATTTTGAAACACAGAAATCTAGAATTTGCGAAGTGCTTTCTTCACAGCTTGAAATAGGGCTACGGGGAGTAAAGGATTACCTGCCTGAACGTAAGATAGTTATTGGTTATGAGCCTATATGGGCAATTGGTCCTGGCAAAACACCGCCAGGGGAAGAGTATATCAGCTTTGTTTCTGCACTTATAAAAGACATAGTAAAAAGTAAGTTTGGATTTGATGTACCTGTAGTCTACGGAGGAGGCTTAAAAGAAGAAAACGCTGGCATGATTGCGAAAATTGACACTATCGACGGGGGACTTGTCGCTCTAACCAAGTTCACAGGAGATATTGCATTTGAACCTGAAGGACTTAGAAATATTATTGAAAAATATAAATAAAACTTTATAAGTCTTAGTACATGGGTTTAAGATATTCTAAATACGTGTTAATCTTTGTAAATTGTTGAATTAGATAGTATATTTATGTAAATCATTTTAAAAATTGAAAGGAGCTAACAAAAATGATTTTAAATTTTGAATATGGACAGGGACTAATGCCTGCTAATTTGCCGGATGCTAATACCGATGTTTTTATTCCTGGTGAAACCATAGCAGATCCCCCATTTCTTAAGGATCCGGAGACAGCAACTAGGGAATCAATATTAAACCCAATTGGAATGGATCCTATTTCAAAACAGGTTAAGAAAGGATCAAAGGTTACAATTATTTTTCCTGACAGAGTTAAGGGTGGATTCCAAGAAAATTCCCATCGCAAAGTATCCATACCTATAATAATTGATGAGTGCTTAAAGGCAGGAGTGGAGAAAAAGGATATTAAGTTAATATGCAGTAATGGTCTCCACAGGAAAAATACAAGAGAAGAGATAAAATCTCTTATTGGTGAGAAGGTATTTAATGAGTTTTGGTGGACAAACCAGATCATAAATCATGATAGTGAGGATTGGGATAACCTTGTAGACCTCGGTACAGATGAAATGGGATGCAGGGTGATAATGAATAAAGATGTATTTGAATCGGATCTGGCTGTGCTTATAGGTCATACTCTTGGTAACCCTTATGGTGGATATTCAGGTGGATATAAACACTGCGCAACTGGTATAACCCACTGGAAAAGCATTGCAGCTCATCATGTGCCTTCAGTAATGCATAGGGGTGATTTTACTCCGGTAAGCAATCATAGCCTTATGCGTAAAAAGTTTGATTCTATAGGGATGTACATGGAAAAATGTATGGGAAAGAAATACTTCATATGTGATGCGGTGCTTGATACTTATGCAAGACAGATTGCAGTATTTTCAGGTTATGGAAAAGAAATGCAGCCAATATCCTGGGAAGTTGCTGATAAGAGGACATATATACCATGGGCCAAAAAGAAGTATGACATTATGATTTTTGGAATGCCCCAGAATTTTCATTATGGAAATGGTCATGGGACTAATCCAATACTTATGCTGCAGGCAATATCTGCTAACATTATAAGGCATAAGAGAGTTATGAGTGACAACTGTGTAGTAATATGTTCATCTATATGTAACGGTTATTTTCATGATGAAGAGTTCCCCTCTTACAGAGAATTGTATGAGCTTTATCAGACGGACTATCACAATGAGCTTACTGATCTCGAAAAATATGGTGAATATATGTCTAACAAGCAGGATTATATTGATAAGTACCGATTTGCATATGGTTTCCATCCATATCATGCGTTTTCAATGATTTCCTGTGGACACATTGCTGATATGAATTGCTCGGCTATTTATATTGTGGGAGCATACCAGCCAGGTTATGCTAGAGGTATGGGCATGAAAACTAAAGCAACCTTTGAGGAAGCATTAAAGGATGCAGGAAGGTATGTGGGTAAAAACCCGAATATACTTGCTTTGCCCAAAACGTTCAAGACTGCAGCTGTGCATCTTGGAATGAAAGAATAAAATTTAAATATTTAAATGATTTGTAACCGTTTTTTACTGAAATTCATATTATATTATGCGGAAAAAATGCCAATAATATATGTGAGGATCTATAAAAAACGGAGGTGTTACAGTGGAACGGTTTAGTAGCCTTGTTGAAATGGTTGTTGAATCGATGATTTTGATTTTTTTGGCGATAATTTTATTTCCTGTAAAGCTGCTTCAGAGACTGTCATAATAGTTTCTGAAGCATTTTTCTTCTTTAGCTCGTTCTTTATAGCTCCCATAGGAAACAGTATCTTAAGCTTTCTCGATCATAACATTGTTATAACAATATTGTGTTAGATAAATCATTTCATGCATTGTTACAAATGGATTGTTACTGCTAACACCCAATTGTAGTGCGAGCAATAATAAACCAGTTGTTACAGTTCACTCCCTACATATTGAGATATAACTGTGCAATAGCGGAAACTACGCTTCATTTGCAAGAGCTGTATAGTTCAGTTCGGGCAAGCCGAAACTCGCAAAAATGCGTTTTGAAATGTAACTTTGTTGCATTTTTGCTCAAACAGTCGGCTTGCTTTTCCTCACTCTGACTATACATCTCTAAGCTGCATTTCGCTAAT